>ERZ773067.894-NODE-894-length-16801-cov-3.029559_pt1 | contig 16801 bp, 19 predicted proteins | sample MGYA00580622_ERZ773067 | MGnify/ENA primary metagenome ERZ773067 (study PRJEB29015, sample SAMEA2737998) | human oral metagenome | biome: human oral; feature: human-associated habitat; material: dental | place: China | collected 2113 ...
CATCTATTCTCGCATAAATCCTCTCAGCCTCAGCATCCAACTTATAATAATTTTCTATACCTTCTTTAGTCTTAGTCGAAAGCTTTTTCTCATTTAAGGATGATTTAATGGCAAGTACAGCAAATAAAGACATGGCTACTACAAGTATAACCAGAATAACAAGCGCACCGCCTGTGTTCATCCTACTCTTTATATTATTTCTCATCATTTGCCACCTTTTGTGTATTTAGCCCCTTCTAAATCTACTATTACAGTATTATCATCATTTCTTTCTTTTCTATGAACCAAAACACGTATATCACTTAATATGCCGTTTGCATTAGGTGTATCGGTGATTGTTACAGCAAGCATATACTTAAAATTACCGGATACATCTGTCAGTTTCCAATCCTTGTCATAGTATACCTCTATAAGCCTGCTTTCTTTATCTTCAGTAAGCTTTCCGCCAATTTCCTTTGCCGTTTCTTCGGGAGAGAATGCTTTTGAAAGTTCTATCGCAGATTCAGCCTTAATTAGCCCCTTAGTCAAATCATCCGCCTGCCTGCTCATTGTATTGGCTGAAGTAAAGAATTTTACAATGAAGATACTTATAATAGTAAATAAACCAATGGCAATAACAAGCTCCACCACAGGAAGCATGACACCTGAGTATGGTCCGGTTTTCCTTGCGGTGTCCATATTAAATGTATTCATCTTACCTCCTTAAAGCCATTTTAACTGTTTCTAAGCTTCACATACAGAGTCTCTGTTTCGCCGTCATCAGTGGTCACAAGCTTAATAAGCCCATTATTCTCTGAAATATCAAATGAATCTACATTAAGTATGGCAAACCCATCATCAGGCTTAAATTTCATCCCTCTTGCTCCGGTAATCTCATAAAGCTTACCTTTATTAAAATAAACAGCCGTATCGAAGATTTCACCCTGCACTTCTTCACTCAGAATCAGCATTTTAAGACCATCTCTTTCTTCAACGGCAATCCTTCCAACCTCATCATACTGATTAATCTTGGTCTTTACATAGGAAAGCGAAGTTCGAAGTTCGAAGCTGTTCAGGTTTCTTTCCGCTATGTTTTTATAAACAGAAGCCCCTACACTGCCAAGCATCATGGCCGAAATACCGAACATACAGATAACAGCCAGCACGCAGACGGTATGTACAAGTCCCTTTTCCCTTTTTATGTTTTCCATATTACCTCTTCTCATATACCTCTATGGTAGGCATAATATTTGATGCAAATGCATCATAGTGGATAAAGTATTTTGTATCATCATAGCTAAAGTTATAGTTTTCTTCCATATACTTCACATTCGGAGGATAAATTCCCTCTATTGCATAACATTCAACCGCAGTCCTTACAACTGCCTCTCTGGTAAGCTTGATTCCCTGATTATTTCCCAGCTTACCTATATAAAATATTCCGGCAATCAAAACGGCAGATATAATAATCACAAAGAAAACAGATTTAATTATGCCCTCTCTCTCAGCTCTCCTCGCTTTCACATTTACAAATTCTTTCATATCCCGCTCCTTAGCCTATGGATGCAATTACACTCATTAAAGGCATCATTACCGATATAAGCACTGCTCCCACTATAATCGACAGAACTACCACAAGTATAGTTTCAATTATTGAAGCAAGTGAGTTGAGCCTTGAATTGATTTCCTCGTCATATCTGTTTACAAGCTTAAAGAGAATTGTATCTCCGGAACCGCTCATCCTGGCTACTCCAAACATCTTAGAATGGAGCGAGCTTAGCAGGCCTGTCTTTTTGAATGCATTCTCAGGTTTCTCATCCGCTTCAAGCAAAGTCACACATTTATCTACCTTCGCTAAAGTTTTTTTATTCTCAACTACTTTGGAAGCATTTTTAACCGCTTCCGTCATTTCCACACCGTTCGCATGCATAACCGCAAGTGTGGCAAGAAATTTACCTATGCTGATTTTATCAGCAAGTCCCGCAGAAAAAGGATTGTTATTTATAAGATTGGTTATCATTGCGCTTCCGCCCCTGAATCTGTACCAAACTATTCCGATTAAAAGAATCGCAAGCAAAACAAGTACAATGCATACAATTACCTTGGAAACAAAAATACTTGTATTCATAATCCCGACAGTGGTTCCCGTACCTGCGTCAAGTTCTAAGAAAATATCTTCAAACATAGGAAGGATTTTGCCAACCAATACCATAAGAATAACAGCCATCATTCCGAGAAGAACCGTAGGATAGCTTATTACGCTTCTGATACTGTTCTTTACAAGATTCTCTCTTTCATAAAAGCCGGATAAAGAGCGCATAATGTCTTCAAGCTTACCGGTCATCTCACCTATTTTAACCATCTCACACATATAATTCGGAAATGCACCGCTCTCTTTGAGGGCTTCGTTAAATGACATACCGGCCTTCACATTGTCATCAACCTTTTTTAATATATCCTTAGTTCTTCCTTCGTCCATTTCCTCATAGAGAATATGGGTACCCTCAAATATAGGGATACCGCCATTAAGTATCATTGCAATCTGGTCACAGAAAACGGAAATTTCTTCCGGCGAAAATACTGTTGCCTTAGACATGTGATTCTCCTTTATTAAAATTTCCTTCCATCCTTTTTACAATTTTATAACAATAATCTTACGAAAGCAAGCAAAAAATGGAAAACAGGCATTAATACGCACTGTTAAACGGCATTGCTTTCAATAATTATGATTTCATCAATAGTCACCCCAAACAGACTGGACAGCGCCACCAGATGGTCAATTGTCGGCACTACTTTACCCTTTTGCCACTTATATATGGATTGCGGTGTATTGAATCCCAAACAATCTTGCAATTCGCTTACTGTAAATCCCCTTGCCTTTCTAAGATATTCAATCTTCTCACCTGTCTTTACCATATCAATTGTGGGCAATTTTTTCATACTTTACATTCCTCCTCGTATAATATTTAGCAATTTTTACGTTTTTCTTACAAATAGATTTCGCTGTTGCAAATTCAAATCTTCCCCTACATATTTACCAAAATTTTTGCAATAATTTGCCGGTAAACTAAAAATGCCTATCTAAAAAGATAAGCATTTAATTGAAATTGACATTTAGCTAAACCTATCTTTAACGTAGATATAAGTCTAGCATAGGTTTTAAAAATATTCATTATTCGGCTAGGTTAATTTTTATCAAAAAACTATATTTTTTATAACCTGCTTATTATAATATTCACCGTTTCACCCACATTTTTCATTTTTTTACTTCGCCAATGTTAAATTTAACTCTGAATTTATTCTTATATTATTTCTCTTTTCCGGCGTCTATAATTTTTTTAATAAAAGTTTTAAAATTTTTATTACTCCAATACAATGCTTCTCGTAAACTGATATTGCAAAGACCAGCCATCCCAAACAAAATCAAAGTCCATTGTCTTTCCTATGGGAACCACCCTGTCTATCCCTTTCACCCCGGAGCGTAAAAGCGGAATGATACTCTCTTTATCACCCAAATAGGCTATTGTCTGGCATCTCTTGTCATTACAAATCGGTTTAAGCATATTAATATCTTTACAGTCATATTCATAAAAATAGCCGCTGTTATCACGATAATCCATAAGTGTATCTGATATTTTAGAAACAGCAACTCTTACAATCAGATTATCCTTATGCGGTATAACCTTCACCTCATCCTGAGATACGGCGGCCATATAACTTCTTGTCAGCTTATTTACACCTTGAATCGGCTGAAAAGAGTATTTGTTTTCTGCAACAGAATGCTCTTCTTCCCAAAATTTTTCCTTGGCTGTTTCAATCCGGCTCCCTGTCCATATAACTATCCGCGGGCTGGTGCAGGCATTCTGATCGGAAAAGAATGTATCATTATAAAAATCTTCTGCCACTCTTCTTTTATCTTCTATACTCAAATATGAATCTGAATCAATGATTGCTATAGAATATCTGTCTGCAAATGTTATCTCTCCGGAACGTGCCGGCAGAGGAGATTTTCTCAGTTCTTCAATCGTCTTATCTCCTCCCCATATAACTCTTACATCAGCCACAGAGCTAAAGAGATCATTTATATCTTTGTCACGATTATAACGTACACAGATAACATAAGGTTTCATACCGGGATGATGTAACAGGGCTTTATTGAAGGCATCTGTCAAAATTGTAACCTGCATAAAATCTTTACTCGGAACTCTTACAACATTCGCATTACCGTTTAGTAAACCGGTTACCAGAGAATAAGCAAAATTAACAGGGACATTTGACGGTGCTATATGAAATACCAAACCTCTACCGATATGAAAAGCATTGTCTCTGATTGTATACTTTTCTTTCAGCTTCATAACAGAGCTCTTACGAATCCAAAATCCGAAGGTTATGACATCTGAATAAGCCCTGCTCCTACTGTCATTCATTATTTCTTTAGATACGTCATTAAGGAAATCAATAATATTCTCATCAAACGGAATCAATGCAGGTGCAGACACTGTTTCTTCAACCGCAGCTGCCGAGCCTGTAAGATATGTGACCCTATTCAGTATTTCTTTATCTAAACTTGTCTGCATAAGTATCACTGCACCCCCTTAGCTCTGCATTCTTCAGCCTGCCATATATTTTAAAATACTTTCCCTTTCGTCCGCAAGGACAGTCATCAACTCCCAGTACCTCTCCCTCATCTTCAGTAAGAAGGCTGTGGCCGGGATATGATTCCGGAATTGTCGAAACTACTTGAATAATACCTCTTTCCCCAATATCTGCCTCAGTAAAGTCAAAAGGTCGGCGGATAATAACATCTGAGAAGTTGCTCGCATGAAGTTTTCCGCACTCGCACTCCATATATATACAGCCTGTCTGTTCAACCATTCCGTAATAATCATGTATATCTTTCAGCCCGCAAACATCACCCAGCTTTTTATGAAACTCATCATGACTTACGGCTTCAGATATCAATTTTTTCCATCCTCCGCCATGAATCAATACACCGTCTGACAAATCAAAGGATATTCCCTCTGCTTTAAGTCTTAAAAGCGCCTTGTAAAAATGCTGCCAAATCATAAATGTAAAGCCAAACAACAGTATTTTTTGTCCTTTATTTTGAGTCAAAAATTCTCTCAAGCCTTCTATGTCCAACTTCATATCATCATCTAAAGCATATATCTTCTTCGATCCGAACATAGAAAAACCAAGTATTCCGGCCCCTCGCGCCGAAAACATTGCTCTGTTCTTTAATACACCCGGGCAATCAATGATAATCATAGGCATACGAGCCGAACCTGTGAATTCCTGCACAATTTTCACCATTGTTTTCTGCTGGTTCGCAGTCGTCTCTCTATCGAGAAATATCTTGCTTACAGTCTGTCCTGTAGTACCGGAAGAAGTCATGGTTTTAACAATTTCCTCCTGAGGAACGGACTTTAATTCTAATTCCTTGAACAGACGTACAGGCAAAAAAGGGATATCTTTATAATCTTCAGTTTTGTTTACATCAAAATCTATAGAATCTAATATTTTTCTGTATTTAGGGCACTTCTCCTTATGATGTTTTATAAGTTCTGAAAGCCTCTTCGTTAAAAGTTCATTTTTCTCTTTTTCATTTAACGAATAGGGCGGAATATTTATTATTTCTTCAAATGTCATATACTACCTCGTGTTATACTATTTCCTATATGGCAATTGCTTCCAATAATCTACAAATTTTTCAGAAATAGTCCAGGATCCTTTTATTCTATCATGTAATTCCTTAAGCTTAGCAAACTTATCAGTATCCCTAAAGAAAAACCACATTTGCGCTTCAAGATTATATGCACACCCTACATAGCCATATTCTTCGTATATTATTTCCATTGCAGCATTAGTCCATATTGTACAATGTCCTTCGGGTGTAAGATAAAACCACTCAGGATCCCTCGGCACCTCTTCGCAAATCAGTGTATGCAGGCAAATTGTTCCACTATCTTTTGCCAATGAAAAGAACCTATCAATTTCTGCAATCCCAATTAAATGTTCAATTACACTGCAGGAAATAACTACATCAAATGAATTGGGAGTAATATCCGCTTCCGTATAGTAATCTACAATGCCATCCAATGCCATATATTTCTCATATTTACCTATTAGTTGATGAGACGGTCTATGTCCGATTCTTAATTCAAAAGCATCATCCACATATTGCGATAGCTTACCATCCCCACACCCATAATCAACCGTCCTCATATTTTCTGAAAAAATGCCACAATCAAATAAGCCGGCAAACACTTCTGCCTGAGATTTTAGTCTTGAAAGCCATTTGGGATCATCCGCATTCTCGTCTGTCCCCTGGTAGCCATCATGGTAAATATAGTTTACCTCCTCCCATTCTTTTGCAGTCATCTCATACAATGTTCTATTTATAACAAGACCACAATTTGAACACCTTTCAAATTCCTCGTCAATACACTTGCATCCCCTCTTTTTAATAAAATAAGGAGTCATATAACCTTTTTTACAAACAAAACATTTCATTTTATCTCTCACTCCATAATTTAACCCAATTATTCACTCCATAGGTCACAGACCTCTTATTCTGCATAGTACAGTAAGATAAACAGTTTTGGGTCTGTGACTATGGGGTGATATTACCAAACATCTGCAAAATATCATAAATCCAATCCTTCGGCTTGATTACGATATTTCGCAAGATGTTTCGTGAATAATTTGGGATTTATATTATTATTCACCTGCACCGAATACTATTCTTCATAATACTTTGTTAACTCATTGTATAATGTTTTCCCCGAGTCATTCTTAGGTATTTCATCTATCACAACTACCTTAAAAGCAACAGGATTCAGCTTTGTTTTGCCGATAACGTAATCCCTGACAGAATCCGCTTTATCGCTGTCTGTCACGAAAATATACATATGATCATCAACACCTGCACAGGCAGCCTCAATATTAAATTCCGCCTTTATCAGCCGGTCTGTTTCATCTAAGTTTACCCTGTTTCCGTATATCTTTAAAAAACGCTTTTTACGTCCAACTATATAATAGAAACCATCATCATCAAACCTGGCCATATCTCCTGTAACAAGTCTTCCTTTCAGTTCATCACCTTTAGCCAAATCCTCACCGCACTCGGCATATCCGAGAGTAACGTTATCTCCCTCATACACAAGCTCACCTGCAATATCCGGTGATTTTATTTCATTCCCCTGAACATCAATAAGGGAAAATTTCCCTCCGGGAATGGCAACTCCCATAGAGCCCCGTTTTTCAACAGCATATTCAGGCGGTAAATATCCCATTCTTGCAGTTGCTTCACATTGACCATACATAACAACAAATTTCTTATTATTCTCTGAAGCAAATTTAGCAAATTTCTCATGAAGTTCAGGCGTCAGCTTGCCTCCTGCCTGTGTCATTGTGCGAAGATACTGTAAATCCATACGCCAGAAACGCAGTTTGTCCAACATTTCATATGTGTAAGGAACTCCGCCGAAAGAAGTCGCCTTCTCCTCCTTAAAGAATAGCCAAAACTCTTTTTGCATCAGTGTTTTGTCCGTAAGAAGTAACGTAGCTCCCACGGCTAAATGTGTATTAATAATCGAAAGTCCGTAGGTATAATTCATTGGAAGTGTAGTTATAGGGCGTTCGGATGAATTAAGTTCCAGATATTTAACGATTGAATCTGTGTTAGCCTTAATATTAACATAAGATTGGCGCACAAATTTAGGGCTGCCCGTAGAGCCCGATGTGGTAAGTAACAATGCCAAATCAGGATAGAGCGGGTACTTTCTGTCATAACCGGTCTTTAATAAAACATATCCATAAGAATGAGTTATAACCGGATACTCCTCATATTTCTTTGCCTGTTCTTCCGGTAGCCAAATATATGCCGGCAAATAAAGCCCCAGCAAACTTTGAAGCAAATCTTCATCCAGATTTGCATTTAACAGTGCAGGTACAATTCCGTTATTAAGAAAACCCACATAACCGATAACGGAACCTATCTCATTGCTGCACAGCGAAAATACAAGACTTCTTTCCTCAATCGGTTCAGCCACAGAATCAGATGCTTCCTTCAACCTCTGATAGGTTACGGACTGACCTTTATCATCTATAAGTGCAGTATTTTCAGCATGTTTTTCAAATTCCCATATTCTTTTCATTGTGGATTTATGCATTGAAATCTACTCCATACTCTTCTTTTGAAAGAATTTCTTTCCCTTTCTCATAAGAACTGAGATCAATAACATCCATAGTATCAAACATTATGTCAAAGGCATTTTCCAAGGACGCAATAAGCGACATATGTCCTACGGAATCCCAGGTTTGAATGCTTTGATAAGTAAGCCCTTCAAGCTTATCCTCTCCAATTTCAAGTGTCTCTGTAAAAACTTTATTATACTTTTCTAAATTATTCATTTTTTATCTCCTTTATGATATTTTATTAAACCATAGCACTACCGTTTACTCCAAGTATTTCACCTGTTATATATCCCGATAAATCAGATGCTAAAAATAAGATAGCATCTGCAACCTCTTCCGGAGTACCGAGTCTTCCCATCCTTATATTTGCAATGTGTTCCTGCATTTTTTCATTGCCTATACTTCTAAACATATCAGTATCAATCATACCGGGTGCAACAGCATTCACACGAATACCCTGAGAAGCAAGTTCCTTTGCTGCTGTCTTGGTCATTGCTGTAACAGCTCCTTTTGTTGCTGAATATACAAGCTGACCCGGATTTCCCTTTAATCCAACTATTGACGAAAGATTAATTATACTTCCACTCTTTTGGAACATCATTACCTTGCTCGCAAGCTGAATCATATTCATCACACCAAAAACATTTGTATCATATATTTCCTGCATCAAATCTTTGGAAATCATTCCGATAAGGGCATCTTTCATCACTCCGGCATTATTCACAAGAACATCCAGCCTTCCTGTTTCCTTTCTTATCTGAAGAACTGCCTTCTTTGCCGCCGCTTCATCTCTGACATCAAAGTACAGAGCTTTGACTGTTGTATTATATTTTTCACTTAATTCGATACATAAGTCATCAAGATTTTTGGGAGTGCGTGCATTTGCATACACTACCGCACCCTCCTGTGCAAACCTGATTACTGTAGCAGCACCTATTCCCCTGCTTGCACCGGTAACAAGGCACACCTTTCCATCAAGTAATCCCATTTTATTCCTCCGTTTCCTCAGTCTTTGAAAACTATTCTATCAGTATTCCCGGCAATAGGTCTGGCAGGGTTTCCTAACGCTATCATTTCATCGGGTATGTCTTTATATACAATTGATCCCATCCCTACTATACTATAACTCCCGATATTTACTTGTTCTTTAACAGCCACACTCAATCCAATGTAAGTATATTTCCCTATTGATACATAGCCGCCAAGATTACCAAAACCTGAAATAATACAACCATCCGCAAGCTCATCATCATGTCCGATATTGCACTGCGGCTGAACAAAGACATTGTCACCGATAGTTATATTGGAAGAAATAAAGCATCCGTACTGTATAACGGTTCCCTCACCAATTTTGGTAGTATCCGGTATATGTACATCAGGGTGAATAAGTGAAGGAGTAGCAATTCCATCATTTTTAAGCAGATTGAACTTCTCTTCTCTGACAGCAGGCTCACCTATTCCGATTATCACTTCAAGCCCGTCAAACTTTTTTTTGGCATCTTCATACTCTAAGACCTGAACACCGTTTACTTCTGAGGCCGCAGCCACGTCAACTACAAAAATAAAGCTATCCCATCTTTTATCTCTGCCGTTAATAATCTTTGCCAGTTCCAGCACTTCTCTGCCAAGTCCTCCGGCCCCCCATATTCCCAGCACTTTATTAATCATGCTTTGTTCTCCTTTTTATATTCAACATCTAATCCGGTAGAATTTTAACACCTTATTGTACCATGATTCTATATTTAAGTATAGCATTCCGGATCATATACCCTTTTTGAAAGTCTGAACAGTATCTTTAGCAATTCCATATTCCCTTTAAAAAAACTGATTTTAGTAGGCATTTTACCTTTCCTGGGATATTCTCTCCTTACCGGAATCTCACAAACCTTTAATCCGATTTGAGATGCTCTTACTGATAAATATGCAAGTAGCTCATATCCCATAAATATATCTCTTAATGGCTGCACTCTTGAGTCCGATAAATACCTCCTTGAATACCCTCTATATGCGTTTGTTGTATCTGTAAATCTGAACTTTGCAATCTTTGAAATAACCGGAGCATGTATTAATCTAACTGATATATACCTTATTAAAGGTGTGTTTATCGCTTTCCCTCCCTTTACAAACCTTGAGCCCTGTATAAAATCATAGCCCTTCTCTAAACATTCAATAAATCTCGGTACATCTTCTATACTGTCTTTATTATTACCATCTATAGTTATAACACCTTCATAGCCTCGTTCAAGTGCCCACCATATGCCCATTCTAAGTTGTGCTCCCTGCTTACCTGTATCTCTCTTTATAAGAAGGGTATTTACACCAAGTTTTTCCATTAATTTAATTTCAGTAGAACCATCGGTGGAACCACCATCACAAATTACAATATCAATTTTCTCATGTATACCATGTTTTTTAGCTATTGTTAATTCTGTAACAATTCTCCTGCCTTCATTTATTATAGGTATTAACAAAGCATATTTATTTCTTTTCGTTTGTATTTCATAGCTCTCAAACTTTGGTACTCCTGACTGCTTTTCAAATATCATACACAATTTCCTTTACATAAGACATAACATCATATAAATGCGATAAATCATCAACTTTTTGCATTTCAATAGAAATATATCCATCATACCCCTCATTGGATAAAATCTCTATAACTTCTCTATGTAATTTTCTTTTTTCTATGCTTTTCAAATTAGGCTCACTTATATGTACGTGATTTACTAAGCCGGTCTTTCCCTGCAAAATATCAGCTTTTTCTTCATTATAAATCATGGTACCTAAATCTAAATTAAGTTTTAATCCGGTACTTTTTATATTCTCTACTAATTTAATTGCAGATAATGTATCATTCATATAATTAGTTCCATAAATAACCGGGTTTGCCTCAAAGCCTATTACTGTATTATTAAATGCCGCGTAATCTCCAAGTTCCCGAAAAAATCTTAAACCAATTTCAAAATCTTCCTCCAAATATGTATTTCTGTTCTTCGGACAGCCAAACACAAGATTTCCGCATTCCAGTTCTTTTGCAAATCTTATAGCTTCTTTAGTATATTCTGACAAAACAAGTCTCTCATCAGGTGAACCAAACAGTCTTTCACTTCTCCCATACCATAATGACTGCATAGAAGGAATACAAAAATTTCTTCTTTCCTTCAATTCAGTTTTAAACTCAGATGCCTCTTTTAACTTGTTATACGGTGTTTCGCCAAAAACTCTTGTAGGAGCAATCTCTAACCCTGAATACCCTAATTCTCTCATAAATTCGTAAACTTCATTATCATACTCTTTAGCCCAGGCAATATTGGATATTGACAGCTTCATAGTTTATCACTCCGTTTTCTCAATACTTAACTTAATGTTTTTCTTTTCAAGCAAAGTATTTAATACAATATACATACAAGTTTGCATAAATCCCATATACCAGATAACAAAATTGATATGCGTATGAATATATGAATGAGGTTTGGCAAGCACCAGCCATGAAATTGCACCTAAAAACATTCCTGCAAGCAAATACACATCAAATCTGTTATCTCTTTTTAGAACTTTACGCTGATATATAATACATATAATCGCAGAAAACAGGAATAAAGAAACAATTTTCCCTTCAAGCCCTGCAAACATATACATTTTTAATACACTAAATACAGATGCGTTAATTGATTCCAATAATATTGTATCCGACCCATTAACTACAGAAGACATCAGGCTCATTCTCCTGCCCCACAAATTGGTTTTCATGAAAGATAGTCCATTGGCTATGTCTCCATTACCACAAGCGTAAGCATGTATTAAATATGCAGTAACAAACCCGAATACAGACATAAGCCCAACTATAATTATATCTTTAGTATATTCTTTTCTGTTGACTTTATCTCTAAACCACTCAGCAATCAAAAATACAATACCGCCCATCATAACAACAGAAATAAATTCATAACCACATAAGCATTTTATTAATATTGATATAAAAAATAACGGATAAATAAAAACTTTTTTCTTATTATAGTTTATCAGGCATAATCCAAGTAACAACGGAATAAACCAGGTATATTCCAACCAGTATAAATTTCTTGAAAAATCTACATTCCAGTGTGAACTTAATGATACCAAAAAAAATGAAAGTGAAAAATTTAATCCATATCTTTTATATATCTCTCTAGAGATTGCAATTATTATAAATGCAAACAAAAAACAATTAATCAATTTAAATAGCTGAACTACAACATTTCCGTTTTTTAATATTTTGGTAGCCATAATCAAAATATGACCTTGTAATCCTATCTGCGACTTGTATATCTCAAATTCATAACCAGTATTATTTACATCATTTAATACTTCTGTTTCATCATATGAAGATAGATTAATATTTTGTATACCAAGCAGACCAAAACCCTGATTATTATCGGTTTTTCCTTGTAATGCAGCCATCACACTACCTATAGGTAATATCTCTGAATCCCTGTCTCTTTGGCTGCCTGCACCTCTAAAAAGATATATGGCTATCATTAAAGAGACTATTAAAATCACACCAATATTACAAACTATCTTTTTATTTATCATATTTTCCTACCGACTCTTTCAACAAATTCTTTTATCTGCATCATAACGCTTTCTTTATTCTCTATATAGTTCCCCTGATTTCCGAATAATTTCGCATATTTTGTCCTATAATCATAAAATAGCGGCTTTTTATCAAGTTCATTATCAAACTCCATACCTGATAAAAAATCATACAATTCACCGGTACCAATCGGCTCAGTCGCAAGGTGACAAAGAGTTACTCCCTCTTTCAAAAGCAGCACAATGTCATTATACAGTCTGTCAAGATTATAAAATTGAAATATACTTCTGCTGTCAGTAAAGTTAATTGCAGAAAAATCAAGTCCTTTTAATAAACTCTTCACCCTGTCTTTTTCAGCAGGATTCAGGTTTTTAATTTTATAAAATCCATTATTCTCTTTTATATAATAATTCTTAAGTTCATTACATTTTACAGATAGTTCTTCCATCTTCATTTCAGTTAACATACTCGGAATTACATTTATGTAATCATAAATAAAATTTTTCTTTATATTATTCCCAAAAAGTCCGGGAAGCCTTACTATTAGAGCCTCCTTATAATTGTCTCTCACCCATTTTTCAAGTTCATAACGGTTTTTCCCATATGCCTTTAGATTATCTCCTATAATCTCAGTATCTTCATCAACATTCACAGGGTTTGAAAACACATCTACTGTTGAAATCAGAACCAGTTGCTTAGGCTTTATTCTTTCGATATTTTCCTCTGCTTTTATTATACATTCCAAATCTTTTTCAGGTTCTCTGTTCGCCAGAAACTTTTCTGCTCTTACTCCGGAGTAAATAAGTAACTCCGGAGCTGTTCCATAAGCATCTTGTATATTTTTAGAATTATAAAGACCTTCAAATTTACTCTTTTCACAAATATTACTGCCGACAAAGCCTGTATAGCCCACTAATACTCTCATTTCATTCACCCCTTCATCAGTTTAACTTCTCTATACTTTCAAATGTATATCTCTTCTTCTTAAATATCAAATCAACTATAATCTGCAAGTATTTTATTACGATTGTAAGAATACCGAACAAACCAAAAAATGCCACTGCTAAAAACAATATAGTTGTTGTCCACCCCTCTATAGGGTTAGAAGTAAAATAAATAAAAGCCGAATAAAATAACATTAAAACCGAAATTAACATCATAAGGATTGTCATTGTAAACGAAAATTTATAACCTAATTCAGTAAATAAAATCAAAGAATCAATGGCAAGAGAAGTCCTATAACCTCTAACCTTATTATCAAACACTTCTTTTTCTGCATTTACAGTATCATATCTTATGATGTCAGTCTTAAGACCACAGTTCATATATAAGATTTTTCTATACAATATTGTTTTATTCATTGAGCCTATTCTATTGACAGCCCTCCTGCTAAGTACTCTGAATCTTTCCGTATACATTCTTTCAGGAGAATTGGTTAATTTCTCCACAAGTTTATAGAATATAGCTGATGTAAATTTTTCTTTTTTATTTGGTACCGTACTTACAATATCATATCCCTTATCAATGGAATGTCTATATGTTTTCATTATAAGATCATCGTCAAAATCAAAATTTAAGCTGTCAAATTCAAACACAAAATCTCCTATTGCCATATCCACTCCGGCACTCATTGCAGTCTCAACCCCATGGAAATAACTGAGATTTAACAATGATACACTGACTAACCCTCCCAATTTATTTTGGCTGATATCCTTGATTTTTACTACACTTTCATCCCCGGAATGGTCATTTACGCAAATAATTTCAGCGTGCTCAAAATTTCTTTGAAATATTTCTAATATCTTGTTTAAAAAATTCGGAATCCTTTTTTCTTCATTATGTATATACACAACTGCCGATACAAAGTTCTTTTCTTTATTATCCATTAGCAAGTACCTCATCTAAATCATATAAAGTATTTATTTTACCTGATAATACACTTACAAAGGTTGGTTTTTGTGAATAAACTCTCACTACTGTAGGACGTGAATCATCTATCTCCGAAGCCAACAAAATAGGTTTCATTGAAAATAAAGATTCTTTATATTTAAATTCATAACAATCTTTCATATATTTATGTGCCAGATTTGACATATATCTATATGCGGATTTAGGTTTAGCCACACAAAGATTGCAGTTATATAAATGTTCTCTGTTACATAATCCTTTACTTTCCGACTGGCACTTAAATTCAGGTAATTCATCATAACCGGTCTTATGTGGTGTGAATGTAACCGATGTGAGTGAGTGTAAACCTGTCTTGCCAAATGGCATAATTGAAAAAAATGGTCCATCCATCACTGTAATTCCCACATCTTTCAATTTATCATTTACTTCACAAAGTATAATTTCACATAATTCATATTTTATCTTAAACTTTTCATAACCAAGTTTTTCCAATATCTGATTAGTTGAAGCATAAGTAGCGTTTAGCAAAAAATCAGTTTTATATAAACTACCATCTGACAATATGACTTCATAATCATCCTTTAGTCTATTAATCTTCATTATATTAACTGAATATTTAATACTGAAAGAATTCTTGTATTTCTGTAATTCAGATAAAAAATAATCACAGAGAATTTTAGCATCATAAGTATATTCTCTCGTTACAAAAGCTCCACTGCACTGTCCCTCTTTAAAGTATTCCTCTGAAGGTACTCTTTTACAAGGTATTCCTGCTGAATCACAAAACTTCTTAAATTGAATCCCATCTGTCCAGGAATAATCATCAGAGGTCGCATATATCTGTTCAAACTCTTTATTAATACAAAAATCAAATTCCCTGTTAAATCTCTCAAAATATCCTGCTGATTTAATAGCTGTAGAAATAGATCTCGGATAGTGATAACCCCCATGTACTCTTGCCTGGTTAATATACGTAGCTCTGGAAAACGGTTGTTTATCACATTCCAATACCAGTACATTCTCACCTCTTTTTAAACAAAAAAGTGCAGAATATAACCCATATAATCCGGCACCTATGATAATCCTGTCATATCGCATAACTTCTCCCAATCATATTTATTCCAAAACTTAATTTTCACTTACTCTCTCAACATCATCGCTTTCTATGTCACCCATAAGAATTTCAATATATTTTAAATCTGTCTCTGCTTCTATTTGGTGCAGAACCCCTTCATTTACCGTAAAGTTCATCCCGGAAAACACCACCTGCTATAACAACTTTCAGCTTCTCTCCTCAATTATTTTCCCATCTCCAACACGATATACTATATCACAATCCTTTATAGTCTGTAGTCTGTGAGCTATAATAATCATTGTCTTTTTACCATGTAAGCTGTTTATAGATGACATAACAGCCGCTTCGGTTTCATTATCGAGAGCCGATGTAGCCTCATCAAACACCAAAATCTTCGGATTTAAATACAGCGCTCTGGCTATACCGAGCCTTTGTCTCTGACCTCCCGATAAACGTATACCCCGCTCACCTATCTGTGTATGTATTCCGTCTTTTAATTCTTTCACAAAATCTTCAAGCTGTGCTTCTTTTATTGCCTTCCATACCATTTCTTCATCCTGCAATGCCTCAGGCACTCCGAAAGCGATATTACTCTTTATATCATCATCCAACATAAATATATTCTGCGGTATATAACCTATATTAGCAAGCCATTCCGAATAGTTTTCCATTACATTTATTCCATCGGTCAGAATTTCTCCCTTTTGTGCCAGCAATATCCCGAGAAGAATATCTACCGCCGTAGTCTTACCTGCTCCCGAAGCACCGACTATACCTATGGATTTTCCTATCGGTATTACCATATTGGCATTGTCTAATATAAGCTTATCTGAACCCTGATAACTGTAGGTGATATTACGAAGTTCTACTTTATCGTTAAAGCTCAGTATATTTCTGTTTTCGGTTAAATTCTGTTTTTTATACTTACTGTATTTTATTTCATCTTCTTCAAACAAGGCCAGGTCCTGCAACAGTTTATCCAATGACGGTTCCTGAAACGCAATCTGATTTATGGCCGCTACTATACGGTTTGCACTTGGCATAAGCTTCATAGCAGCCATAGCGAA
>ERZ773067.907-NODE-907-length-16654-cov-5.508404_pt1 | contig 16654 bp, 16 predicted proteins | sample MGYA00580622_ERZ773067 | MGnify/ENA primary metagenome ERZ773067 (study PRJEB29015, sample SAMEA2737998) | human oral metagenome | biome: human oral; feature: human-associated habitat; material: dental | place: China | collected 2113 ...
TGGGAATTCCGCTCGGGCGCATCGCCGACCCCGCCGATATTGCGGCGGTGAATGCGTTCCTCATTAGCGATGCCTCACGGCATATCACCATGCAAAACATTGTTGCCGATGGCGGCGCGACCCTCTAGCAGACCCGAAAGGCTGTATCATCTGTGAGCACTACCCTGCCCGATTTCATGTTTGCCACCGGCACCCGCGTGATGCGCACAGCCGGTTCCCTCCGTCAGGTCACCCTGCAGCAGGCGCACGCCGCCGCCGTTGAGGCCGGTACCGCCGTGGTCGGCCTCATTCCTTTTGACCCCGACGCCCCCGCGCACCTGTTCGTGCCCGAGCACCTGCAGATTGACGACATCCCGGTGCCCGAGCGTGAGGTTACGCTCGCTGAACCAACGCAGATTGAGGGCCGCGAAAACCCCGGGTACCGGCAGGCGGTAGCGGCCGCCGTTGAGCGCATGAAAGCGCATCAGCTGGATAAGATTGTGCTCTCTCGCCTGCTGCGGGCCGATTACGCGCCGGGCGCCCTCGACTGTGCCGGGGTATACAACAACCTGCGTGCACAGCAGCCCAACACGTTTGTTTTTAGCGTCAAACTGCCGCAGGGGCATCGCGGGTTGGAGCACCCGTACCTGATGGGTGCCTCCCCGGAACTGATTTTCAGTACCGAACCAGACACTGGGGAAGGCAGCGCCTTCAAAACGCACCCGTTGGCGGGCAGCGCGCCGCGCATCGCCGAGCGCGGCAGCACCGAGGATGAGGCTATTGGGCGGCGGCTTATGGCTTCGCCGAAGGACCGTGGCGAACATGCGACCGTTATTGCCAGTATTCGCGCGCAGCTGGAACCTATTACCCGCCAGCTCACTATTCCTGAGGAACCTTCACTTCTGCAAACCCCGCAGCTGTGGCACCTTGGCACCCCCATCTCGGGCGTGCTCAAACAGGGTATGACCTGCCTGGACGGTGCGCACGCTATTCACCCCACCCCCGCGATCTGCGGCACCCCCACCGAGGTTGCGCGGCGTATGATTACCGAGCTTGAGCCGTTTAGCCGCGACTACTTCGGCGGGCTTGTTGGCTATATGAACGCGGACGGAAGCGGCCAGTGGGCGCTCGTACTGCGCTGCGCTGAAGTTGATGCGCAAACCGCCATCCTCTACGCGGGTGCGGGCATTGTGGCTAAATCAGACCCGGTGCTGGAACACACCGAAACCGGCACGAAACTGGGCAGTTTCGGGCGCGCACTGGGGATTAATACACTCCCCGAAGCGCCCCCGGCGGCGTAGGGCGCTTCCTCATCGTCTTTCACAGCGCCGCCCGGTGCGCCAGTATACGGCAGGGGTGGTTAGGCAGTGACGGTGTCAGCCCCCATCCTCATGGTGGGCAGCTGGGAAAAAGTGAGCGGCGCCAGGTTATTGCGCAGCTCAACGGGGGTGGCCACCGGGTGTACGTGCACGCTGTTGGGCACCCCTTCAGTTGCGGTGGCTAGGAGGAATTGTTCGGCAGCGACGTCGCTGCCGTGCGCCGGGTTGGTGCTCTGCGGGCTGTTGTGGGCGGGCTGCTTCTCGGGGTGTAGGGTGAGCGCCGTCCAGGTGATATAGAAGGACCGTTCTTCCGTGGTGTCGCTGTTATCCCGTGAAGGCACAGTGAACACTGCGCGCGCGGAGCAGACGGATGCAGCCGTCACCTCTTCTTCAGCCAGCTCACGGGATGCCTCGAAAGCCTTCGCCAGTTGGTCTGTTAGGGAGTCGCTGAAAAATACGCGCACCGCCGCCGGGGAGACGCTCAGCCCGTGGCCGGTGGCTTTGAGCACTGCCTCTTTCGCGGTCCATAACGCCACCCCCAGCAGGTTGCGTGCCTCACCGGTGGTTGCCTCATATATTTCACGTTCACGCAGTGACAGCGCCACCCGCGCGAACCCGGGGAATAGGCGGTCTCGACGGGGCTCAAGATCAACCCCGAGCACCTGCGTATCGTCGGGGCAGAACCCGCCCACCGCCAGGGATGAAACCTGCGACATATTGAAGTTCATGCCTTCAATGCGGGGTTTACCGTGCGGCTTGGTGCTGTTGCATAGGGTGCAGGTACGGTCCACTTCGATCGTGTGCGCCGCGCTGGAGGCAACCCCTAGTCGGCATGCCGCCATAGAGCGCATGAGCGCCTGGGTGGAGAGGTAGCTGACCGCCCCGACAGGGGTGGGCAATTCGGCGGCGCGGCGTTGTTCAGCCGCACCTAGGTAGCTGAGCCAGCTGACCCGCAGGCCGCTGTACATGGTGCGTGTGGGCAAGGCAAATACCGCCACCTGTGCACCGCCGGAAGTAGAGACAGTGGTGATCATGCTCTATAGTCTACTCCCGCCAGAGGGAAAATATGCAGATATGTGCATGACGAACATGTCACTGTTTGTACCCGCCGGTAGGGTAAAGTCGAGTGCATGAGCGAGATTATTGCGGCTGCTGACGGTTCGGCGCTGGGCAACCCCGGCCCGGCGGGATGGGCCTGGTACATTGACGACAATCACTGGGCGGCTGGGGGCTGGGAGCACGGCACCAACAATATGGGTGAGCTGAAGGCTGTCCTTGACCTGTTCGAGGCGACCGCGCACATGCCCGAACGTAAACTTGTGGTGTACTGCGATAGCCAGTATGTGATTAATTCCCTCACCAAGTGGATGCCCGGCTGGAAGAGCCGCGGCTGGAAAAAAGCCGACGGCAAGCCGGTGTTGAACCGTGAACTGCTGCAAGAGCTGGATGCTGCCACCGCTGGGCGTGACTACCAGCTGGTGTGGGTCAAGGGCCACTCCGGCCACGAACTGAACGAGGCCGCTGATGCGCGCGCAAACGCCGCCGCGCAGGCGTACCAGCAGGGGAACGCACCGGTTGCCGGCCCGGGCTTTGGTGCGGCTGCTGGGGCATCTTCAAGGGCCCCCGGCGGGCAGGCTCCGGCTGCGGAGGCTGCGCCTGAGCAGGGCCCCTCAGCAGATGCGCATCTGAGCGTTGAAGAGTTCACGATGGAGCAGGCGCAGCAGGCCCGTGAAGGATTCAACGCCCTCAAACTCAACGGTGTGCTCAAACCCGCCTCTGCTGTTGCTGCCCCCGACCCGCAGGCGGTGGCGGAGCGTAAGGAGAAATTAGCGCAGGCGGCGCAGCGAGCCGAGCGGCACGAGCAGGCCGCTCATGTTCAGAGCCCACAGCAGACACAGTTGCAGCAGCAGGCTGCCGCCGACCCTGATGAGGCGCTTGCCGCAGAAGAAGAGCTTGAAGCCAACGGCGCGGCCATGGGCGAGGAGGAAATCGCCGAACTGCTGGACGAGAACCTGGTGTGGATTACCTCTGCTGGCCGCCCGGTTTCGCGAGCCTCCACCATCGAGTACCGTGCCCGCGCGTTTACTCAACGCGGGGAACCAACTCACCGCGTAGTGGAACTGGTAGACACCGCGAATGTGCTGGTGATGGCGGTGGTGGATACCGCGCGCGGTCGGGTGAACCGTTCCAGCCTGTGGCATTATGATGCGCAGGTGGGCTCTTGGCGCCTGCGGTTCAGGCAAGATACCGCCATGCCCGGCTAGTTTCACCTGCCGCGCCCGGCCTCACATCGCTGTGTGCTGCTGGCTAGCAGCCGCCAAAAGTGCGGCGCGGGCCGGTTCGGTACGTTCGGACGGGTGAGCCTGCGCCCAGAAGGGGCGGAGCGCGGGCCTGCGGGTGCTGGGATGGTAGCAGGTTAAAAGATTGGGGCGGTTACATCATGTACCCGCCCCAAACCGTTAAGATAGACTCACCACATATCTTGAGTTACTTATATCGGTTTATTGAATTGAAATTGCAGAATTCGCTTATTATATTACCCCATAAACATCGAAGCGTTCGACTGCTCGGTATCGGAGTAGTTAACACCGGCACGTGAAAGCGCTTCGTTAATCTGGGCGATAGACTCTTCCACCTGCCGCTGGGTTGCACGCCACTTATCGAGCACGCCCTGGAAGTTGGTTGAGGCCGAGCCGGTCCAAGAGCTCTGCAAATCCTGCAGGGAAGCAGTCATGCCGTTCACCTCTGCGGTGATGGAAGCAACGTGTGCTTTTGCCTGCGCGCTCTTTGACGCAATGACTTCGGAATCGACAATGAACTGTGCCATGATAGGTTCTCCTTCAGTAGGGTATGTATTGGTTGTGCCTCTAGCACCTAATTCCTAAGCGCTTGTTACAAGACTAAAACGAATCAAAAAATATTTTCATGAATTAAAATAAATCTGTGGATAACTTATGTTACCTGGTCGTAAAACCAGCTTATCCACAGAGTAAAACTCAATTTTCAGCCCTAAATACCCCCGCAGACCCCATCAGTATGAAGAAATATGAAGCTTTGCGGGGCTGGCGGCGCCCAGACCGCCAGCCCGTGGAACACCCCTGCACACGCGAAAGGGGCGCACGGTTCGGCTCTTACACCGTCACCGTGCGCCCCGCATGTACCGCAGCTTCTTTTAGCCAGCACCCGCCAAAACCGGCAGCGACACCACAAACGTGGCCCCGCCTCCGTCAGTCTCTTCAATACGGATATGCCCGTCGTGCTGCTCCACGATTGCGGCCACAATCGACAGGCCCAGACCCGTGCCCCCGGTCTCCCGGGAGCGTGAAGTGTCGGTGCGGTAGAAACGCTCGAACACGCGCTCACGATCCTCACCGTGAATACCGGGGCCGTGGTCGCGCACCTCAATAATGGCGCGCGGCACCCCGGGGGCCTCCTGCCGCACACCCACCGCAACTTCAAGAGGCGAGCCCTCAGGGGTGTACCGCATGGCGTTGGTGAGCAGATTCGCCACCACCTGACGCATCCGCGGCTCATCACCGACCACCGGTGCGGAGCAGGGCGCCACATCGTCGGTCAGGCCCACCAGGGTAATCTCACGGTCGGGGGAGGTGGCGAAGGCATCGTTGGTGGCGTCCACCGCCAGGTGGAACATATCAAACGGGGCCAGCTTCGATTCTCGGCGCTCATCAATGCGGGCCAGTGTCAGCAGATCCTCCACCAGCTGCCCCATACGTTTAGACTCCGCCTCAATACGGCCCATAGCGGTGGCCACGGCGTCCTCATTCGGCAACGCCCCCTGCCGGTACAGCTCGGAGTACCCGCGAATACTCACCAGGGGGGTGCGTAGCTCATGGGATGCATCGCCCACGAACTGGCGCATCTTCGCCTCAGATTTTGCCTGCGCATTGAACGAGGTCTCGATTTGGGCGAGCATGGTGTTCAGCGACGTGGCAAGACTGCCAATCTCATTGCCGGGGTTGTAGTCCTCAATACGTTGTGACAGATCCCCTTTAGCGATCTTCGCCGCCGTCTGCTCCACGCGCGCCAGCGGCTCGAAAGTGCGGGTGACAATCACCCACGTCATTGCAATAGCCGAGGCGAGCGTGGCCAGCCCGAACGCGAAGGTAAGCACACCTACGAGAGCAACCACCTGGTTGGTTTGCTCCAGGGGTAAGGCAACCACCATGGAGGTGGCGTGCACCCCGTTCACGCTGGTGTCGTTATTAAGCGTCATCGGCAGCAGACGCCAGTCTTTCGACCCTTCCACCGAGTTAACAGTAGTGCCGACCCCGTTATTTTTGCGCACTTTATCGGCTGTCCAGCCGGTTACTTGCGGCTCGTCCCGGGAGCTCGTATCGGGGCTGAGCGCGTACAGGGTGTTGCCGTGCTCATCCAGCAGGTACACGTGGTACGAACCGAGCGTGGCCTCCTGCACGGGATGCTGGCTATTGTTCGAGACAAGGGAAAGCAGATTCGCCGAATTCGCCTTCATCTCGTCATCCAGCTGATGCACCATCTGCGCGCGCAACGCCGAAATCGCCACAAGGGAGGTCACAACGATCGCCAAAGCAATCAGTGCAGAGGTCACCAGCACCAGCTGCGTGCGCAGCGACAGCGTGAACGGTATACGCTCAAGGGGTCTGCGCCCCATGTGCTTCTGCGTGGAGGCGTTCTGTTGAGCCGCCTCCGGGGCCTCCGGGGGCTGCTGTGCGGGTTCGCGGTTGAACAGTTTAATAGGTACCGCCCCTAGCTGCGGGAACCACGAACCATGTACCCTACGCCGCGTTTGGTGTGGATCAGGGGTTCGTGGCCCTCACGGTTGTTATCGATCTTGCGGCGCAGGTACGAGATATACGACTCCACAATGGACGAGTCGCCGTTAAAATCGTACTCCCACACGTGGTCGAGGATCTGCGCCTTCGACAGCACCCGGTTCGCGTTGAGCATTAGGTAGTGCAGCAGATTGAACTCGGTGGGGGAGAGGTCAATCTCCTCCTCGCCAAGGAACACCTCATGGGTGTCGGTATTCAGGCTCAGATCATCCACCCGCAAAATAGCAGTATCTTCCTCCTGCAGCGAGCGGGAACGGCGCAGGATGGCTCGGATACGGGCGATCACCTCATCCAGCGAGAACGGCTTAGTCACGTAGTCGTCACCGCCTGCTGAGAGACCAGCAACTTTATCTTCGGTGGCGTCTTTCGCGGTCAAGAACAGCACAGGGTAGGTGCGTCCGCCTTCACGCAGGCGGCGCGTCACATCAAACCCGTCCATGCCCGGCATCATCACGTCAAGCACAATCAGGTCGGGCTGTTCCTGCTCGGCCTTCTCAATGGCCTCGCGTCCGTTTCCGGCGGTCACCACTTCAAACCCGGCAAAACGCAGGGAGGTGGCGAGTAGTTCAAGAATGTTGAACTCGTCATCAACGACGAGCAGCTTAGCTTCAGCAGACATGTTCACTCTTTTCTGACGTATATATGTGGTTGCGCGGCCGGAAGGCCCTCTAACTTGACTTACGCCGAAGAACCGCAAGGAGGAGGGCAAGCATTAGCGCGATGAAAGCGACGGGGAACAGCACCAGGGGAACCTGGCTCATAACGGCGGGAGGATGAGCATCCACCCACTTGAGTACTAGCATCGCCACCCCCGAAAGGGTGCACAGCAGTGCGAGGATGCCGCCACCGGCTCCCAACCAGCGGATAGCGCGGGTGTAGGGGAGCTCATTGGCTACTTCAAGAGGCGTTTCTCGTTCGCTAGTCATGGCATAACCGTAGCAGGTTTAGACCCCTTTAACGGGGTGGAAATACTAATATTGCGGCGTTGTGGACGGTATTCACATCTTTTTTGCAGGTTCCCTTCGGAGGTTTGCCAGCCCGATAGCGCGCATACCGTATTCTCTGCGAGGAATAAGAGGCTGCATCAGGGCAGAAAAATGGCGGAAAACCGCGCCACAACGGCGCGCCAGCAAGAACCGTGAACGTAAGAGGTCAAGGCAGGCCGCCCCGCCCTCCCAGCGAACCTTAAGAATGCTTTAATAGTGGTATGTCTGAACAGGTGATTGACCAGAACCCGACCGAAACCGCCAGCTTTGACCCGTTTGCCGACCACACATACGAGCAGGTTGGTGAACCCACCCTTGGGCAGCCGCATAAGCGCCGCCGCACCAGCCGTGTGGACACGGTCTTGGCGCAGGCCAAAGACGTAGCGTTGGCCGGTATTGAGCAGATCGCCCCCAAAAACACCATTGGCCTGCTGCACCATTTGCGCGGTGAAGAGGATCGTTTGACCACCCACCTGTTTGAGTGCACCCTGCCCGGTTACCGGGGGTGGTTCTGGTTCGCCACATTAGCGCGGGCGCCACGTTCGAAGGTGGCGACCGTATGCGAGGTTGGTCTGCTGCCCGGCGATGACGCACTGCTAGCCCCCGACTGGGTTCCGTGGGCGCAGCGCCTTCAGGAGCTGCCTGATACCGCCGATCTTGACGAGGCGCTCGCTGCGGACCCTGAGGATGTGTACGAGGATGAGGAGCCTCAATTCGACGCTGCTACTGAGCCACCCGAAACCGGCGGCAAGAGCCGCAAGGCGCGCCGTAGCGCCCGAAAAGCACAGAACCGGAAGAACCTGAACCGGCAGCGAGCAGGCGGGCAGAAAGCATCCCAAGGGGATTCCGCTCCGCAGCAGGACGCCCCGCAGAAGAACGGCGGACGTAAGGGCTCCGGGCGGGGATCGGGCGGGCGCAAACGCACAAAAACCTCCGCCGCACGTAACTCTGAGGGCTAGACTGCGTGGCGATACGGGCCCGCCAGGTGTACCTGGCGGGACGTTCGCTTCGGGCGACGCGCCGCGCAATCCGTGGCGAAACACGCTAAAAAGGTACATAATAGTTACTCAGAAGAGCATCATAACTAAGGCTAGGTTTTCCTAGTCGGCAGGGAAAAGGGATACAGGCGGCATGACCGATCTTATTGACACTACCGAAATGTACCTGCGCACCATCCTTGAGCTTGAGGAAGAGGGCATTACCCCCATGCGTGCGCGCATCGCCGAACGTCTGGAGCACTCCGGGCCGACTGTTTCGCAGACTGTTGCCCGTATGGAGAAGCACGGGCTGCTCAGTGTTGAGCCTGACCGTCACTTGGCGCTCACCGATGCTGGCCGTAAGAAAGCGGTCGAGGTGATGCGTAAGCACCGCCTGGCGGAGCGCCTGCTCTCCGATGTGATTGGGCTGGACATTGAGTATGTGCACGATGAAGCGTGCCGCTGGGAACACGTGATGAGCGACCATGTGGAAAAACGCATCCTGGCGATGCTCAATAACCCCAAGTTCTCACCGTACGGAAATGCGATTCCCGGTCTTGAAGAGCTGGGCGTGGAAAGTGAGCACAACGACGAACGGACTGTGCCCATGTCGATTGCGGCCCGTGACTCGGGGCCGGAAGACCGGTTTACTGTCTCCCGGTTCCCAGAGTCGATTCAGACCGATATTGAGCTTCTCAAGCTTTTGGCGGACGCCGGTATCTCATTCGGTGCCAGCGTGTCGGTTATCGCCGGTAAAGACGACGACGTGATTGTGCGTGCAGATGGGGAGGAGACCTCCCTGTCGCTCGATGAGGACGTTGCCAACGCTATTGTGGTGAAGCGTTCGTAGCGCGGTGCCGCCGGATGCTGGGCGGTGCGGCCAGTTATGGTCGCACCGCCCCGCATTATTTGTTAAACTTAAGCTCTTCCCTAAGAGGCAGCGTTTCTTGAGGGTACCCTGAGCCTTTTTAGCCCGAAGCCAAATTTTTTTATATTCATCGGCAGGTGCGTCCTTACCGGCCGCCTGTTTCCTGTGGGATACGTGGTTTCACCTGGGATTATGCCTGTTTGTTATCGGAAAAATATTTAAGAGATAAAGCACACCTGTGTTTTTCTTAAGAAAATTTATGCACGCATCGGTTTGCCTGTCTCTTGGTCCCCTGAATCTATCGAATTCCCTTGTCAGAGAAGGGTATACAGGGGGTGGCGGGGACCGCTTGAGGGGCTGCTGTGGGCCATGATTTGCGTATATAAACCGTAGCTTTTTGAGAAAAAACTCAGATTGGGATGTGACAGCTGGGAGTTTTCTGTGTATTCTCGTATCTGTGTCCAAATCCTAATCGTAAGAGGGCACCACGGAGCGGATCCGCTTAGTCCTGCCGCCGCAACGTGAAACATCTACCCATAATGGCAGGAGCGGGGGAACCAATTTTTGGCTCCCTTATAGGGGGCCTAGGGGCTAAGCTACTTCGGTAGCCGGGTGAATCCATACCCGAGTCCGACAGCTCACCTCGTGAAGCAATGGAGGAAACATACACAATGGCTAAGAAGATCGTTCGTAACGCAGGTATCGTGGCATTCGCTGGTGCAGCTCTGGTGGGTTCCACCGTTCCCGCTAACGCATTCGCACAGGTTCCTGCAGCAGCAGACCTGAGCTACGATTACAACAACTACGAGACTGATTACACCAGCTACCAGACCGGTGCTACCAACTACGTTGCACCCCAGGCTGAGTACCAGACCGAGTACGTTGCACCCACCCCGAGCTTCGGTCAGCAGCAGACCACCAACACCAGCTCCACCACCCCCTCCGCTCCTGTGCAGACCGCAACCGGTGGCCACGAGGGCGTTGTAGCAACCGCTAAGACCGGCATCGGTGGCGGCTACGTTTGGGGCGGCCGCAGCTTTGGTGCATGGGACTGCTCCGGCTTCGTATCCTACGTTTACGCACAGCACGGCGTGAAGCTGACCCCCTACACCTTCGCTATGAAGAACGAACTGCGTGCAACCGCTAACCCCCAGCCCGGCGACATCGTCTTCCAGAACGGCTACAACCACGTGGGCATCTACGTTGGTAACGGCATGATGATCTCCGCTCTGAACCCGAGCCAGGGCACCCAGCTGCACCCGGTTTCCTGGATGTCGGTTGACGGTTACTACACCGCATTCTAATCTCGACTCCAGAGATATTTAGACTCGGAGGAAGGCACCCCCAACGGGGTGCCTTCCCCATGTTAAACCGCGCATCACGCGCTGACCCCGAATACACTGGTCGGGGCTACACGCGGGGCACGGGGCGTACCGAAGGGTAGCGGACGCCCGGTAGAATAATGAACATGCAGTACCAAAGCCCCAAAAGTAGCTCCGATCAGGAATTCACCTACCTGGCCGTCGGCATGGTCGCTGGCGCCATACCAGGCATTATTATCGGCCTGCTGCTGGCTATTCCTCTTGGCAACCCCGCCATGTGGGTCTCTATCACCGGCGGGATTGGCATCGTGATTGGCATGGTCACCGGTAAATTCATCTACCGTAAGAAATACAGTAACCAGCCTCAAAGCCCTTCTGAAGGCCCGCAGCACCCCAACGATAAAAAGCAGTAAGGTGGGCGCGCTCCTACCTATATAGGCCGTGCTAGCACTACATGAGCGCTTTAGAAGAGGGCTTTTAGATGTAGCTCTCTAACTCAGCGGCCATATTCGCCCGAGCCGCCGCATCCCACAGCGAATGCCCCGCCGCAGAGGCAAAAATACGGTCTCTGCCTAAGAACTCCCGTAAAAACCCTGACCTTCCCTGCGCAAACGCCTGCGGCCCGTAGTGGCTGTACTCCGCGCGTACACCCGCAATGTAACGGCCATACCGGGCGGTTTCTGCTGCGAGAATCGCAAGGTCGGCATCCATGAAAAAATCGGCATCGGCGCGGGTGAGCACACCACCGGTCAGCCCGGCAAGCTCTTCAGGCACCCGGTGGGAGGCGGTGAACTCCACCAGCTGTGCGGCGGCGGTAACCTCCGCAGCAGTCAGAACACCGGTTCTGGTGAGAGGCATAAGATTGGTACGTACCAATTCGGCGCTGGCGGCCTCATCCTGGCCGGGCTGAGCCTCATACACAGCATCATGGAACCACGCCGCAAAGAGCACAGTGCGCGGCACCGGTTGGGGGGAGTACAAAAGGGTAAGAGCGGCGAGCATCTCCGAAAGATGAACACTATTGTGATAGGCCCGATGCGGCTGCTCCCACCGCTCAAGCAGGTCAGCGCCCACAGCGGAAGCACCGGGTGCGAGCGCCTCCCAGGCACGCAGAAGACGCGGACGGATCTTACTGGGCCGTTCTTTGAGCGGAACCCGCAGCCCGCTGCGGATGAGTATGCGAGTTAGTTGGGTGCCGGTTACTTCCTGCGCCCCAGCATTTACGAGGGCGGCGTAGCGGTGCTGCGGCACGTCGTAGTGGTCGGCGTCGAAGGCGCGCGGGCTGATCTCGTGGGCGGCCGCGAAGTCATGCAGTTCCTTCAGGCTGGTGTCTGAGATAAGGTGCGAGAAGAAAGTGCCGTGTGCCGGCCAGAGGGGCGGGTCAATGAAAATACTCACCTACCTATTGTAGTGAGCGTGACGCGCCGAGGCCCGGGTGGAAAACTGCCGTGATGTTGCCGCTATAATAGAGAACGTTGCCCCCGTAGCTCAGGGGATAGAGCACTTCTCTCCTAAAGAAGGTGTCGGACGTTCGAATCGTCTCGGGGGCACAGTTACAGAACCCGCTTGATGCGGCTTCCTCACGGAGGCGTACCAAGCGGGTTCTGCTGTATGCCTGAGTTTTAGGTGGCGTGTGCTGTGCACGCTTGGGCCAAGGTCTACATTTCATAGAACGTAACATTGAAGTTTTATTAAAGACACACCTGAAAATTATGATGTGATACACAACATGTGGGCTAGTCTGAAAGTGACGGTATTGACCGATTTTAAGGAGGCTAAAGATGTCTTCCCATCTTAATCGTCGAGCCGCACTGCTGCTGCTCGGCGGCGGCGCAGGAGCCGCTTTTCTCAGCGCATGCGGCAGCTCGTCCTCAAATGCAGGAGGTGCCTCATCTTCAGCGAGTGCTTCAAGTAGTGCATCGTCCCCAGCGCACGGGCCTGAAACTGGTGGTGCTGCCAGCAGTTCTGCGGCTGCGGTGAATGAGCCCAGTACGCAGCAGCCGGCGGGACCGAACAGTGCCGCATCCAGTGACACCGCCCAGAACGGCGCAGCATCTAGTAGCGCAGCCCAGAGCGGCGCCGCGGACGCTGCCCCTCTTGAATCCGGAAATACTCCCGGGGAGGGGCATACTGAGCTGTCTGGGGAAGTCTCGCTTGAAGTGGACAGCTCCGGCCCCCGCCAGGAGTATGCAACACGCGAGAAACCGCAGCAGAACACCTACCCGCCGAAGAAGCCCTCCACCATTAATGACCGCACGGAGCGGGGCCTGTACAGCAGCATCTCGTTCGCGGTGACCTCTCTGGATTATGCACTGCAGACCGGTAATGCCCGCTACCTGGAGCAGTCGGCGATCGTTGAATCCGAGCAGCTGTATTTCAAGAAGTCTACTAACCTGATCGATACCCGCGACGGAAAATACTGGACGGCGGCAGGCAGTATTTTGCAGTACACGCTGGTGGGCTCCCACCCTGTGGCTTCCAGCGGAGGCGAGTACGTGTGGGCGTACAACCTGGTGCTGCTCAATGGTGACTTCTATGTGAAGGACGGCAAGGTGCACGAGGTAACCAAGGAAACTTACTCCGGTAAGGGTGACTGGGGCAAACGCTACCACACGAACGGTGAAATTCGCGCTAAGTACGTGAACGGGCAGTGGCAGATTAGCGGGCTGCTCTCCAATGATCTGCCTCTCGTGCCACCAGAAAATGGTGGTCAGTAAGCGCCTATCCTCCTCAACCATGGAAGAGGAAAGCTTTAACGGCACCGCTACAGCAGGGCATACTGCCGGTGGCTTAGGTCTGTCAAAGACTTCTCTTCTAGGGCAGGTGCTGAATGCCCGCCATGTGTTGAGGCGCGGTATCCGCCCGGCGTGGTCTCTCATAGCGGAGGCTGCACCGGGCGGTTTCGTGCGGGGGCACTGCTTGCAGGAGCAAGTGCCGCGTGTATGGTGTCTCATGTGGTGAGATGTGGAGTGTGCTGCGCGAGGGTGTGCGAAAAAATTTGGGGGTATACATTCAGATACATAATGTGATGGGTGGGAGGTCCCTCCCTTGTGTTGTCAGGGAACGGCGGAAAGTATAAAGTATTACTTGTACGTTAAACATTATTAAAGTCACAATAAAACTTCTGAAGGTTCGCCGTCCCGCTGTGTACGGTAAAAAAGTGACCTGGTTATCAACCGACCGAAAGGAACCTGGCTCATGTCTTCCGATTTCAACCGTCGTGCAGCATTGGGTGTGATGGGTGCTGGCTTTGGTGCTCTTGTCTTAGCGGCGTGCGATGTTAATCGAACCGTTACAAAGGAATCATCGTCCGCATCGGGTAACCCATCGGGGTCTAGCTCGTCTGCCTCGCCGTCACCCTCAAGCTCATCAAGCTCTAGCTCCTCAAGCTCAAGCTCTTCCAGCTCCGCCAGCTCTTCCAGCTCAAGTCATTCACCCAGTACGAGCATGCGCACCGACTGGAGTGGTGAACCGAAGCTGGACTACGACGATTATGACCGGGCAGGGATCAGCGAGGATGCCACCAGGGAACACCCAGCGCGAAACCAAAAGAGGCCCAAGAAGCCTGCAGCCATGAATCAGGAGTCTACCGAAGGGCTTTACTATAGTCTGGCGTATGCTATTGCTGGCATTGAGTATGCCTTGAACATGGGTGACCCCACATATGTGCAGCAGTCGGGGATGATCGAAAGCGAACAGCAGCAGTTCATTCGGGAGCATCCCCTGGAGGATATTCGCAACCATACGTACTGGGAAAATAACCCAAGGTACGAGTATAAATTTTTAGACCCGCATCCTCAGAAGAACGGGGATCAGTACAGCTGGGACTATAAACTGTATGTTGCCCATGGTAGCTACTATGTGAGCAACGGTCAGGTGCACGATACCACGTTGAGTTCGACACCGAAGCCAGATGAGAAACCTTCTGGGGAGTACTACCGGGGGACGATTACCGGCAAGTACACCAATGGCGCGTGGGTGCTTAGTGGGTTCTTTAACGGTGAGAAGAAAAGTAGCTCATCGTAGGGTTTCGGTGAGTGCTGCGAGTGTATCTGCAGCCCCTGAAAGTCATCTTTGCGATGCTCCCGGTCTGCTCCTGTCGGCTGGCCGGGAGCACCCTGCCATAGTGTAACTCCCTGAGACTTAGCGGTGCAGATATCGGCACCTAGCGTTGCTGCGGGTGGCGGATGGTCAAAACTTAGACCCCAGAATATGGCGGTTCGACAGCGGTATTAAGTTTATGGCCATGATGCGGAAACTGGGCGACAGCAGATGGAACCTTGAGAACATGAAGGTTACTGCTGAGCTTTAAAGTTAATGGTTTATTGTTAGGGCTCAGAGAGGAGAGTAATAATGTCTTCCATTTTTAACCGTCGTGCAGCATTGGGCGTACTAGGCGCAAGCGCTGGTGCCTTTGTGCTGGCGGCATGCGATGCCAACCGTTCCGTTTCAAAAGGGTCATCTTCCTCATCAAGCGAACCCTCAGAGACTAGCCCGTCCGCATCGTCTGCTACCGCGCAGACCGATATAGATATGAGCGGCGACTATAAGGGAAAGATTAACTTCGAGTCCGTTTTAGAGTATAAGAAGTCGGGCACCTACGAACCTGCCACGGAGGAACATGCGGCGCGAAACGTGCCCCAGCCTAAGAAACCGGAGGATGCCAACGATAAATCTTTGAAAGGTCTCTACCTGAGTGTCGCGTTTGCGGCGGCAGCCACCCAGTACGCCTACAACACTGGGGACTACTCCCTGGCGGAGGAGAGCGCCCTATCAGAGTCGGAACGCGACAACTACAAAGGGCTTGAGAAGGTGCGGCTTAAGAAAATCCGTGAAGGCAACTACTGGCCGGATAACGTCACCATTGAATACGAGATTACCGAGCCGCAACCATTGCAAGAAGACGACCGGTATCTGTGGTCCCGTACTTTCAAGATTACATACGGCAAGTTTGAGGTGGAAGACGGCCGGGTAATCTACCCCAAGAGCGGTAAAGGAACCGTTGCAGCCGAAGAGTTTATTGGCCTGGTATCCGCGCAGTATGTGAACGGGGCCTGGGAGATTAGCTCACACGATAACCGCCGCAAAGAGTAATGTGGCTTCGGCCCAAACGATTAACGGGTACGCAGGGGGATTGGTTGTTCCGCGGATGGCGGGTGCCTTCTGGCAGCGTGTCGGACGTAAATTCTACTGCCTCGTGCAGGCTGGAAGGAGATGCGGCGCTACTCGGTGGGCGGCCCACCCGCAATAAAAGCAGCAACCGCCCGCTTGAACGCCCGCACACCACGGTATGCCAGGCTCAGAAGCGAGAGCACCAGAAGAGCCCAGCCCAGAGGCAGAAGCACCACAAGTGCACCCGGCTGATGCGCTGGGTCAGCCAATGCCGCATCCACCGCAAAAATTGTGGCCGTAAACACCGCACTGTACACCAGCGGAAGCGCCGTCAATAACACCTGAAGCGGCTTTTTCGCCGTCGCCGCCCACGACAGGCCCGCCACAGACAACCCGAAAAACACTGCAAACGCCAAACCCACTGAACGGTGCGCATACGTGTAAGGCCCCAGGGCGTCACCCGCGGGGGAGGAAGAAAGCCCGTGTGCGAACGACCCCAACGCATCCGTACTCAGGGCCAGTGACAGCTCGGGAACGGGGGCACCCGCCAGCCTGCCGTAGCCGGGAAGCACCCACGCGAAAAGGTACACGCCCATGAGCAGGGAAATAGCGACCGCAACGTGGAGGAAAACACGTGAACCCCGCCCGGTCGCTTGATCGTGGGCGGTGCGTTCCTCCATAAACTGCCGAAGCTCACGGGTTTCGCTATGCTGCGGGTCGGGGGTGCCGCCCCCTGGGGTGTGAGCGGCCTTCGTGTTCGCGCCGTAGCGGCGCCTCTTCTGACCTTGTGATAGACCCATACCTTCCATTATTGCGCAGAGCGGTTGGGTGCGTCAGCGTGGGGCATTTATCAAAAGAATGCTGTGGAGTACGTTCGGGGTGGACGTCTCAGGTACGGGTAGCTGCCGTGCGATAGTGTTCGTTGGCTGATGCCCCCGTATAAGGGAAGGTCGTGGTGTAGTGGGGGTTAGGGGGTTACAGCTTGGTCAGGTCGATCTTGCCCATGTGCAGGATCTTATCGCGTGTGGCGGCCTCAGCCATGAGTTCGGCGATGTTGTGGGGGACGACCTGCCACGAGACGCCCCAGCGGTCGACGCACCAGCCGCAGCGCTCGGCCTCGGGCACAGCAGAGAGCCCCGCCCAGTAGCGGTCGATCTCTTCCTGGTCGCGGCAGGAGACGATCATGGAGACTCCGGGCGTGAAGGTGAAATCGTGGAAGGTCCCAGAGTCCGTGGCTGCCATCCAGGTGCCGCGCAGGG
>ERZ773067.913-NODE-913-length-16511-cov-3.140982_pt1 | contig 16511 bp, 21 predicted proteins | sample MGYA00580622_ERZ773067 | MGnify/ENA primary metagenome ERZ773067 (study PRJEB29015, sample SAMEA2737998) | human oral metagenome | biome: human oral; feature: human-associated habitat; material: dental | place: China | collected 2113 ...
GTAGGCGTGGCGGAGCGGCATGCCAGAAGGCTGGTAAGGACAGAAACGGCCCGCATCCATGAAGAATCCACTATGAATGCCTATAGGGAATGTAATATTGAGCGCTATATCTATATGGCCACCCTGGACCGCCGGACTTCTGAAATTTGCCAGGAACTGGATGGGAAAAGCTTTTCACTGGAAGAAGCCCAGATGGGAGTAAATTATCCGCCAATGCATCCAAATTGCCGCAGTACCACAGTGGCAGATACCAAGCTGCTCCAAAGGATAGCCAGGGGAGCGGATGGAAAGAATTATAAGGTAGATGGAAAGTTAACCTATAAGGAGTGGTATGAGGGGCTTAGCCAAGATGAACAGGGAAGGATGCAGTTTGAGAACAAAAAAGAGAAAAATAAGGCCAGAGATAAAAAAGAACTTGAAAAGATACAGGAATCTGTTGGGAAAGTAAATACTCCCTCCCTTGCTAAGTATCAGCAGATGAAATATAATGATACAGAGGAATTCCGGCTTTTAAACGGTTACAAAAGAGCAGTTGAGAAGGGAGATATATCTGCTCTTGTAGGTATGGATGTTTATAAAGAGGTTGCTGGAGAATTATCTAACTTAGTAGGTGTAAAAACTTCAGATGGAACGGAGATTAAAAGTTTTTCGGCCCATATGGTGGATAGAGTAATCGGCCAAGTAGCGTCTGGCGAGAGCAAGAAGGGAAAAAGAACAGGGGTTCCCGTGAATGCCCTTAGGGAAGTATTGGAAGAGGGTACGGTAGTCAAACAAAGAATGAAAGATGGAATTCTTGTTGGAAAAACGTACTGGAAGGGGCAGATAGAAGTAACTGTGAATCCATCAACAGGGAATTTAGTACAGGTAAATCCAAGTGCAAGGAAGGAAAAATAAATGTTAAACATTAGTGATGATGACAGGCTTGCTATAAGACGGTATGCAGATAAGATGGATGTGAAGGTTGATGAAGATAACATAACCTCTGTGCTATCTTTCATTGATGATATTGTGATGGAACATGGCTTTGATGATCCAGGTACATATGATTTATTAAATGACACTGGAAGAAAATACCAGGCCATGTATGACAGAGTTTACTATAATAATCTTAGCTAAAGAAAGATTGCCCCCGGCAGTCTTTTTTTAATAGAACTATAAACCAGGATCCTTATGGGATCTTTTTTTGATGGAAGGAATTATGGATAAGAAGAAGGAAAAGAATCCAGATGGCATCCAGGATGAGCTGGAGACCAAGGCCCATGGAGAGGTGAACGTGGAGGAAGCAGCCGCACAGCTGGCCGATAATCTAAAGAAAAATCTGGAAAAAACAGATGCGGAGGAAAAGGCAGATGAAACTGGAGAAGGTGCGGAAACAAAGGCTGGAGCGGATCCGGAGGATAAAGAGCCGGAGACTGCGGAAATTAAGCCGGAAGAATCCAGTAATGAGGAGACCGTACCAAAGGAGGAAAGTGAAGCATCCAAGACTGCCTCCACACTGGAGGCCAGGGAACTGGAGGTGGCAAGGAGGGAAGCAGAGCTAAACCAAAAGGTATTGGAGGCAGATGCAAAAAAGCTGTTGCAGGAGCGCGACCTTCCAGAGGAGCTGCTGCCTTTTGTGGTAAAGGGAAATATTGATGAAACGAAAGGGAGTATTGAAGCTTTGGCAAAAATTATTGCTTCCATGTCCGAAAAGAAGCTGACAGAAGCAATGAAAGGAACCAGTCCCAGCGGGGATAAGGGCAATGTGGACACCGGGACGGCCACCATGGAGCAGATCATTGAGGCCGGACTGAGAGGATAAAAAGGAGAAAACAATGGCGTTAAATGTAAGTGAAGCAAGAAAAGTATTTCAGAATAAGTTAGATCAGTTGATGGTGGAGGAGCTTACCAGCGGCTTTATGGAGAAAAATGCCGGGGAAGTAATCTATGAGGGAGGAAGTGAAATCAAAATCCCTTCCATCGTAATGGATGGATTAAAGGATTACTCCCGGACGGATGGCTATCCTGCCGGCGGCGTATCCATGAAGTATCAGACGGTAGAGCTGAAGATGGATAGATCTGAGAGCTTTGTGCTGGATGCCATGGACGTGGAGGAGACGAACTTTTTGGCATCGGCTTCTGCAGTTTTGGGAGAATTTCAAAGAACTCAGGTAGTTCCGGAGGTGGATGCCTATCGGTACTCTAAGATTCATGCACTGGTGAAGGCAGCAGTGGCAGCAAATGTCAGAACAGAGGCAGCCGCCTTGACAGAAAAGACGATTTATAAGTCCATTGTGGATGATATTGCGGCAGTCCGGGATGAAATCGGAGAAAGCGCAAACCTGGTCATTGTTATGACCGGGAAAATGCGGGGGCTTTTAAACAACAATGATGCTTTTACAAAGACCCTGTCCCAGGTAGATTTTACCAAGGGGGAGATCACCACAAAAATCAGAGCGATTGATGATTGTCCGATTATTGGCGTGCCCTCCGCCAGGATGCAGACAGAGTATGATTTCTTTAAGGGGACGGAAAGTCCTACGCCAAAGCACGGCTTTGAAAAGAAGTCTACGGCAAAGCAGATCAACTATATCATCCTCCCGGAAAAGGCTGCCATTGCAGTCTGCAAGCAGGATAAGCCCAAAATTATTGACCCTGATACTTATCAGAAGGCGGATGCCTGGTTTATCGGATATAGAAAGTACCATGATTTGTGGATCAAGGAATCTAACCTTAAGGCTATCCGGATCAGTGTGGCTGCATGATAGAGAGTATAAAGCTTCTTTTGGGGATCCCGGACGATACAAAGGACGGGATCCTTAAAATTATGGTTGAGGATGCCAAGGCTGCCATCACCAGCTATCTAAACCGCAAGGACTTCCCTCCTGCCTTGGATTTTGCAGTCAGAGAGCTGGTAATCAGGGCCTATCAGGCCCAGGCTGCTGGAAATGTATCTCAGATTACAAGGGGGGATACCTCCATCAGCTATACGGCAATAGACGCTGGCGACTTTACAGAGAAGATGCTGCGGGCCTTTAGCAAGTATAAGAAGGTGAGGGTAGAGTAATGACAGAAAGTGAGAGATTATCCTATCTCTTTCGCTATAAGGTTGCCGAAAAAAAAGAATCTGCAGCTGAAAAGAAAGAGCTGGAGAAGGGGAAGGACCTGGAGGAGAAAACAGATGGATGAGGCGAGAATCCTTCTTAGCACCTACTATGACAAAATGACCATTAGCCGCTTCCAGATTGTAAAGGATACAGTCGGAGAGGCAAAGATGGAGCCGGTGATAATCTATAAAGATGTGCCCTGTGCCCTTAGTATGCAGACAAAGTCAGAGCCGGAGGATACAGAGATAGGAGGAGAAACCAAGATAGAGTATGTGATTTTTGCTATGCCGGGGATCTCCATAAAGGATAAGGATAAGATTGTAGTTCATACCGGGGCAGGGGAAGTTTTTTCCCTGCGAGCCGGAAGGAGCTTTGCGTATCCTTCTCATATAGAGGCGGTGGCCTATATAGAAAGTGTGGCCTGATGAGAGATTTGTTGGATCTGGCAGATGTGCTGGCCAGGGGGATGACTGCCTGGCAGCAGAGCATATTTGAGCAGGAGGCGAAAAGAATTGGACTCCATGCCCTCTCCCATATCAAAGCCATTACCCCGGTTAAAACGGGGCTTTTAAGAAGGCGCTGGAATACGGAGGTTGGAAAAGAAGGAAATGTTGTTGTAATTTGGCTAAAAAACAATACCAAGTATGCAGCTGCTGTAAATTACGGCAGACGAAAGTCAAAAAATGGCAAAAGCACAGGGAAAACCAAGGGAGCTTATATGCTGGAGAGCGGATTGGCAAACTATAAAAGGGCGGATTATCACAGGGACATGGAGAAGATGCTGGAAAGGCTCAAGGAGGCGTTTCGTTGATTGCTTTAAATGAGATTAAACGGGCTTTGACAAAGCTTTTAAGCGGCCTTAAAGGGGGTATAAATATCTTTACTGAAGATATAGAGCAGATGGATGGGATGGAGCTTGCTTTTCCCCTTTTACATATACAGCTGGTGCCTTTGGGACATGAGCTGCAGTTAAACAGCACTCGAATTGAAAGAGAAATCCTTTTTGATATTACTTTCATGGAGAAGCGAAAAAGCAATAATGAAGCCATGTATGAGATGTTTGAGGAGATTGCAAAAGCTCTGGGGGATGGTTTTCTAGTAGGAAATCGCTTTTTAAAAGTATTTTCTGTCAATGCCAGTGTGGCGGATGATTTATTACATACCACCTTTCAGGTGCGCTTTATGGATACATTACAGGAAGAGAATCCAGGAGAGCCCTTGGAAACCTTAGAGATGTAAGGAGGAACGATGGGATTACCTAGCTTAAATATTGAATTCAGGAAAAAAGCCGTATCACTGATTTCCCGCAGCAGCAGGGGAACAGTAGTATTGCTGCTAAAAGATACCACTAAGGAGACAGTAATCAACTCCTATCAGTCCTTAGCGGATGTGACGAAGGAGGATTGGACTGCAGAAAACTACAAGGCTTTAAGTCTTTGCTTTCTTGGAGGGCCGAACCGGGTGATTGCAGTGCGGGCTGTAAAGGCAGCGGAGGCTATCAACGTAGAGGAATCCAAGCGGCTTTTTGAGAACCTGGAGTTTGATTGGTTTGCCGCTCCCCAGGCCTCTGCATCGGAGGCCCAGGCGTTGGCTTCTTTTTTTGATACAGAAAAAAAGAAGAAGTACAAAAAGGGAAAGGCGGTTTTCCACAACGTAGCAGCGGACAGTGCTGCTGTGGTGAACTTTACCACCACCAACATTTCTGCCATTGTAAGCGATGCAGTGGAAAAAGTTAGCTCTGCTCTGTATACGGCTCGGATTGCAGGGCTTTTGGCAGGAATCAGCTTGGAAGAATCCGCCACTTATAAGGTGCTTCCAGAGATTGTAGACTTGGAGCAGTCAAAAACCCCGGATGCAGATATTGATGCCGGAAAATTTATTATCATTTTCGATGGAAATAAGTTTAAAGTGGGCAGGGGAGTAACTTCACTGACTACAGTCAGTGAAACCATGCCGGAGGACTTTAAGAAAATCAAGGTTGTTGAGGCTGCGGATCTGGTGCGTAATGATATAAAAACCACCTTTGATGATAGCTATGTAGGCAAGCGAAATAACACATATGACAACAAGCAGCTCTTTGTAGGAGCCGTGGTGAACTACTTGAAAGACTTGGAAGACATTGTGGTGGATAAGGATGAAGGCATTGAAGTGGCATTGGATACCCAAAAAAACCGGGATTACCTAAAAAAGAATGGTATAGATACCAGTGAAATGAGCGACCTGGCTATCAATAAGGCAAATACTGGCAGTCAATTAGCAATTCGGGCTAGATTTAAGTTTATTGATGCCATGGAAGACTTGGATATGGGCATCTACCTGTAAAGGAGGGAAGAAGTGGCGCAAAGAATCAGAGGGAACCAGACACTCTCAGGTTCCCATGTTGAAATTTTTTTCAATGGCTTAAAGATTGCTGTAGGAACAAAAATCAGTTTAAAAATCACAGCAAACAGAGAAGAGGTACAGCTTGGGCTGGATGTAGATACCAAAATCACTGGGCTAAAGGGAGAGGGAACACTCTCCATTAGCCGGGTATATACTGCCTTTGAAGAAATTAGAAAAAGAATTATCAAGGGAGAAGATCCCCGGGGCGTAATTATGACAAGACTGGCGGATCCGGATGCAGTTGGCGGCCAGATTGAACGCTATCAGATCGGGAATGTGGCTCTTTCAGAATTTCCCATTGAGTATGAGAAGGGAGCTGTGGTAAAGGCAGAGTATCCCTTTACCTTTACCCCCAGTGACATGATTTGCCTGGACGAGATTAAAGACTAAGGAGGAAAAGAAGAATGGGAGAAGCAATTACTTTTGAAGCCTTTGCTAAAAAGGCAAAAGCAAAAATTGAGGAAAGAAAGAAAAGGAAGACCAAGCGGCTTTTCGTAGAGGCGCTGGGGGAGGAGATTGAGATCCGTGGGCTTTCTGATGAAGAGCTAAGCGACTGCCTGGACTACTCGGATAATAATATCAAGACTGACAAATATACAATCTACTATGCCTCTAAGACATTACAGGGGTTGGCAGAGTATATGGTGGAAGCCGGAGATATAAAGAATCCCGTTGAGGTTTGCGACATGTTTAGCCCGGCGGACCGGACAGCCATTGCCAATGAAGTTCTGGCCCTTTCCGGAATGACAGAAAAGAAAACCGTTTCTGAGGTACAGGAGCTAAAAAAAACCTGAGAAACTCCCGAAGGAGCTATGTTTATGGATATCTCTTAGACCGGGGAATCCTGCCATGGGAGGCAGACCGTTTAAACAATGCAGAAATCAATCTTATCCTGGCCTTGGCAGAGCTAAATGAAGAAAAGAGAAGACAGGAGATAGTACAAGCCATTTCCTTGGCTGTAGGAGGAGGAGAGTAGATGGATGTTTTTGGCGGAGTGATCCGGATTCAAGATAATGTTTCAGGGGTATTGCGGGGCGCTGCGGTACAGTCCAGATCTTTTCAAAGGGATGTGGCCAGAGCCCGGCAGCAGCTGGTGCAGTTAGACAGAACGAGGATCCGGGAAAGAGAAATCAGGATCAGACATTCTGCGGCTATGCGCAATATCCGCAATGTACGCAGAGCGCTGGATCCCCTGCGGGACCGGGCAGTAAATATTACGGCCAGGGTGCAGCATGCGGTGGGAAAAATTAAAAGCGTCTTTTCTCATTTGAAGAAAATCAAGGACAGCAAGGTTGTAAGATTTGTCGCTAAAGGAGTAAAAGCCTTTAGCGCAGCGGTTGCAAAGCTGGGACTGGCCGCCGGGGCGGCTGGCTTTGCTGCCATCACGGCAGCAGGAACATTGGCTTTAAAGTCTGCTGTAAGTTTTGAAAAAGGGATGGCTAACGTTGGCACTCTCTTAGAAGGAGATGTAAAGAGTAAGCTGCAGTCTATGGGGGAGAGCTTAAAGACCATTTCCAAAGATACCGGTGTAAGCCTTGACAACCTTTCTGGAGGCTTGTATGAGGTGGTATCCGCCTTTGGAGAAAGTGCAGACTCTACCAAGCAGCTGGAAGTGGCAGCAAAGGCAGCTAAGGCTGGAAATGCAGAGACGGCAGAGGCTGTAAAGATGCTTTCTGCCGTGACGAAAGGTTATGGAGATACCTCTGCGGAAGCGGTTTCCAAAGCAGCGGATCTTGCTTTTGAGACGGTTAAGCTTGGACAGACCTCTTTTTCAGAGCTGGCTTCCAGCATGGGATCAGTAATCCCGCTTGCCTCCAGTATGAAAGTAAGCCAGGAGGAATTATTTGGAGCTATGTCAACCCTGACAGGTGTTACTGGAAATACTGCAGAAGTGACAACGCAGTTGTCGGCCACATTGAATGGCTTTTTACAGCCGTCAGAGGAGATGAGCGCAGTGCTGCAAAAGATGGGTTATGCATCCGGGGCAGCAGCTCTGGAGCATGAAGGATTGGGGCAGGTGCTGGTCAAATTAAAGGATGCTGTGGGTGGAGATGAGGTGGCTTTTGCCTCTCTTTTTTCATCAGTAAGAGCCAAAACTGCTGTGCTGGCTCTGGCAGGCAGCCAGGCAGAAAATATGGCTATGAAGACGGATGCCATGACAAAGGCTGCCGGGGCAGCGGATCGGGCTTTTGAGCAGCAAACCAGATCTGTGGCAGCCATGGCAGGGAAAATCAAAAACTATGGGACAGTAATGCTTACTTCCATAGGTGAGAAAGCCCTGCCAGTGATTGCAGATGCATTGGGGAAGGTAATGGATGCCATGCCTGCCTTGGAAGACACTATGGGGCAGATTTTTGGTGCTGTAGGCCCGGTGGTGGCTTCCCTGGGAGAAATCTTTTCCGGAGCGGCTTCCAGCATGGGAGTATCCTTTGAAAGTGTAACCCCGGTAATCGTTGGAGCTATCACAGAAATAGGGGATATCGTTGCTGCTATAGCTCCCATTGTTGTTGGAGCTATTACAGAGGCAAAAGAAGTAATCAGCACAATGGCACCGGTAGTAAGCGGGATCCTGCAAGGCGTTGGCACCGTAGTAGAGGCAGTGTTTCCTGCCATTGCCTCTGTGGTAAGCATGATTGGGGAAAAGATCGGGGCTGTATTTACCATGCTGGGAAGCCACTCCCAGCTTTTTCAAAGCATTGTGGAAACTATGGGCCCTGCTGTCAGCAGCGTAATCACTACCATGGGGGCTGTCATTGGCCCGGTGTTTGATCTGATTATTTCCGCTTTAGATTTGCTGCTTTCTGCCTTTGAGCGGGTGTTTCCGGCTATCAAGGCTGTAGTACAGACGGCTTGGAGTATCATCCGTCCCATCTTTGAGGCGATTGGTAAAGGCGTGAGCCTGATTGGCGGCGCTGTAAAAGGTGTAGCCGGATTCATTTCTGGAAAAGGAGGGGGTAAGCCTGGAGCCAATGCCACCGGTACAAGCTACTGGAAAGGCGGCTATACCATGGTGGGAGAGCATGGGCCAGAACTGGTAAGTCTTCCTACTGGAAGCAAGGTGCTGTCTAACTCCTCTACACAAAAGAATCTGGGGGGAGACGCTGTTTCTATTAATATTTCCAGCTTAGTAGTGCGAGAAGAGGCAGATGTGCAAAAGGTGGCAAGGGAAATTGTAAGAGAGCTGAAGAAGGTGGATCGGTAATGGGGAAGACGAGAACAATTTTAATCCGGGACGGGGGAAGCTCCCTGGAATTTTCTGTGAATCCAGAATCTATTACAATCAGTGATAGCAGAGACAATATCAAAGAAAATATTGATGCCCTGGGAGATGTGTATTTCCCAGGAAAGCGGGGATTAAAGAGCCTTGACATCTCTACTTTTTTACCGTCCAACAAGTCCCGGTTTAGGAAAAAAGGCTCTTTAGACAAAGACCTGAAAAAGATAGACCGCTGGCTAAAGTCAGATAACCCGGTGCGGGTAATTGTTTCCAGACCATCTATGAATTTAAAGATGCTTTTAGACAGCGCCTCTATCACTTTAAAGGAAGGGGATAAGGATGTAGATATATCTTTAAAGTTCACAGAGTATAAAGAAATATCTATTCCGACTCTCCCAAAGGAGCAGGGTGAGAGCGGATCAGGAGCAAGCAAGCCCCCGGAACTTTTGGAGCGGGCATCAGATACCGCCCCAGCCTCTGGGGCGGTGGAGATCATAAATTCTAAAACCACACTCTGGAGTCTTGCAAAAAAGTACTATGGCAGCGGCAATGAGTGGAGAAAGATATCTGCTGCCAATGGCAATGTGGATCCAAAGAGGCTCAAGGAAGGGATGAAGCTGGTGATACCATGAGACTGATTGTAAATGAAAAGGATATAACCCAGCTTTTAATTGGCCTAAAGTGGGCCGGGGATATGGAAGAGCGCTCCCGCAGCGTTGACTTTACTTACCTATACAAAAAAGGTCATGGGATTCCTTTGGTGGAAGTGCGGGCCGGGGACAGCATCAATCTCTTTGATGATGCTGGGAAAGCTGTATTTATAGGGATGGTTACCATGGTATCTTCTACCTTGGAGGGCAGTGATGTAAGTGTAACTGCCAGAGATGTGCTTTGGCATCTAGGGAAAAATAAAGCTGCCGGGGTTTATCAGGGCCCGGCAGATGGGATCACCCGGAAAATCCTAGAGGAGTTTGGCATAGAAGCAGATGCCTTGCCAGCTGGAGCTGTGGAAAAAGATATTATTTCTACGGGAGACAAGACGATTTACCAGGTGATTCAAGAGGCCTATGGGGAGGATTTCTACATTTATGCTGCCGGGAAAAAGGTTGGAGTAGCCAAAAAGGCAGTAGAAGTGGCCGCTGTAATTTCTGGAGCAGCAAACCTGATGAGTGCATCCTATAAGGTGAGTATAGAGGATATGGTGAACCAGGTGGCAATTACAGATAAAGATGGGGCAAAGACCGGAGTTGTCACGAATCCGGCGGATTTAAAGTATGGGATCCTGCAGAGCGTGTATAAGGCTGAGGAAGGGAAAGATTCCCAGGCAGAGGCAAGGAAGCTTTTGAAAGGCCTTTCAGATGAATCCAGTATAGAAGCCATAGGCAGCTTTTTGGTTGTGGCAGGGAAAGCAATTATTTTGCAGGATACAACCAATGGGTTTGCTGGAAAATTCCTTGTAACCAGCGATTCTCATAGTTTTGGCAAAGGAATGCATACCATGGATCTTAGTTTGGAGGTGGTAAAGTGAATCCCTACACAGAACTGGCAAAAATCATGGAGGATAGGGGAGCTGCCAAAAACAGCCCAGATATGGAGATGGCCACAGTGATCAGTACATCTCCTCTGCAGATCCGGGTGGGGGAGGTGGAGATTGGCATTAGCCTTTATGTAAATTCGGCGCTTTCCTTAAAGGCAGATATGATAGCTGGAATTGTAACCGAGGAGGCAGCCTTAAAAGAGGCTTTACAAAAGATTTATGAGACTTTTAGTCTGAACTCTGGGGATACTGTGCTGGTGCAGCGGATGGGCAATGCTTTTGTGATTCTGGAAAAGGTGGTGAAGGTATGAATCTTTTTCCGGATTTATCTGTGGCTAGAGTAAAAGCAAAGAAAGAACTTCCTGTTTTTAAGGAGTGGGCCTTTGATTTTGAAAAGCAGGAGCTAAAAACCAGAAATGGAGCTTATTACCTTGTGGAAAAAGAGGAAGCTTTAAAAGTATGGATTTACAAAGCTTTAAAGACTCCCCGGTATGATTTCACAGCATATTCAAAGAAGTATGGAAGTGAGATAGAAACCTTGTTTGGCTTTACACAGGATGAAGAGATTATGAACAGCGAGCTGACCAGAATGGTGGAAGAGGCTTTGCTGGTGAATCCTTATATAACCGGAGTAGATCGCTTTTCCTTTTGGAGAGATGATAAAAGGAAAAGGCATATGAGCTTTGCGGTAAACACGATATATGGGGAAATAGAAGAGGATATGGAGGCAGTGGATGAACAATACATTTGAAGCGATTTTAGAACGCATGACAGGCCGGATCCGGGATGAGGCCTCCACTATGGAGGGAAGCTTTACCTATGATAATCTGGCCTCTGTAGCAAGTGAGCTGGCAAGATTTTATGATATAGAGGCGGGGCGGTTGATAGACCGCTCTCACCTGGACACAGCAAAAGGAGAGGACTTGGACCGTTTAGGGATGGGAGAGCACGGGATTGCGAGGCTTCAGGCCACTTATGAGGAAGCAGCCTTTTTGATACAAGGTGTACCTGGGACAGTGCTATCCCCGGCTGTGGGTGTTCAGCCAGTGGATGGGGATATCGTTTTTTATATTGCAGGAAATTATAGAATCCCAGACGGGGGCAGCATTATGGTAAATGCAAAGGCAAGCCAGCCGGGGAGCGGAAAGCGAATTTTGGCTGGAACAAAACTGAAATTTGTGGATAAGTATGTAGGATTAACCGGCGCTACAATTCCACAAAGCAGCAGCGGAGGCTATGACAAAGAAACGGATGAGCAGTATTATAAGCGGATCCTGGAGAGTGAGTCGGATGTGGCTGGATATGGAAATCTTGCCTGGTACAAAAAGACAGCCAAAGAAGTCCCAGGTGTAAGAGCGGTAAAGGTAATTGACCTGGCCAGGGGCGTGGGAACGGTGGATGTGATTATTGCCGGGGAGGGGACTGGAGAAGCGTCTCCCGCCTTAATTCAAAGAGTGAAGGAGCATATAGAATCTAAGCGGATTGTGGGAGCAGATGTACAGGTAAGCGGTGCAAATTTAGTTGCTATCAGTGTTACTGCGAGTATTCGGATTAGAGAGAGTGCAGATTTAAGTCTGATTAAAGAGCAGTTTAAAAAGGCTTTAGAGAGGTATTTCTTAGAGTGGGGATTTGATACTGATAATGGTCAAAGGGTATCCTACTCAAAGATTATGGTGTTGCTGTTAGAAGTAGACGGGGTGACAGATGTGGAAAGCATGAGTGTAAATGGCAAAAACAGCTCCATCCCGATTGATGTAAGGAGCATTCCATTTTTGAAGTCAGAGCCTGCAGTGGGGAAGGTGAAGGAATGATAAGAGATAATATACCAAACTTCATATACCGGATCCGGCAGATGGGGGAATTGATGGATGCGGAGGAGGAGGAGCTTTTAATCCTTGAAGATGAAGCGGTGCAGCTCTTTAAAGAGTTAAGCGTTCTTGAGTGTACAGAAAGAACTATAGATCGTTTTGAGAAAGATTATTCTATTGAGCCGGATACCTCTTTAAGCATAGAGCAGCGGCGCTTGCGGATCCTTGCAAAGAAGTATCAAAAGATGCTGCCCACAAGGCAGGTATTAGAGGCTGTTTTAAAGCGAATGTTGAGCGCAAGTGCGGTGAAAATTGAAGAGAGCGCATGCAATTTCAATATCTATGTGGAGACCATGAAGCTTCTGGGAAATTTAGAGATAGCTAAAGACTTTTTCCGCAGAGTAAGACCTGCACATTTTGACTATCACTTTATTAATGCAATGCCACGAAAGGAAGCAATTACTTTGTATATAGGATGCATTGTATTTAAGCATAAAAAGATAAAAGTAGAGGTTGCAGTATGAAATTCACATTGACTGATGCAGGGAAGGAGCTGATGGCTTCTTTGATCCACGGAGATCCGCTAACTTTTACAAAAGCAGAGGCTGGAGCAGAGTTTAGCCAGGAACCGGGGAAGCTTTTAGCGATTCATGACAGCAAGCAGACATTGCAAATAGATGCTGTAGAAATCAAAGAGCAAAAAGCGGTTTTAAAAATGACATTGACCAATGTGGCTGTAGACACAGAGTACATCCTGAAGCAAATAGGTATATATGCAAAAGGCAAGGGAAGTGAAGTGCTTTTTATCGTGGGGCAGGATACAGTGGGAGAGAGAGTCCCTGCAGCTGCAGACCAAGAGGTAGAGCATGACTATGAGGTTATCTTTGCTGTAGATACAGCTTATGAAATCCGTGCAGAAATCAATGCTAACGATTTTATAAAGAAAAAAGAAGCCTATCAGCTTCTGGATGGAAAGTTAAGCCGTGAGGATTATACTAGGAACATAACACCACAGATCCTCGAACTGCAGGCAGCTGCATGGACACAGACAGCCCCATATACTCAACGCATTACTGCAGCGGATGTAAAAGAAACGGATAATCCTATTATAGGTCTGTATATTCCGGATTGGCAGACAGATCCGGGGCAGATTAAGGCAGCTAAAAAGGCTTATGGATGTCTTGATAAGGTACGAACCGGGAATGGCTTTCTTGATTTTACCTGTCACAGAAAGCGACCGGGGGCAAACTTTTCTATTATCAGAAAGGGGGTATAGCATGGGAATTGGACTTTTGGAGCAGGGTGATGGAGCTGGTGTTGGCAGTGATGATGTAACTGCCAGGCGGGAGCATGTTTTGGCCGGGTATAGTGCTGTTACTGCAGATAGTGATGATGAAGCAGCAGAGGGAACAATCCCTAATAAAGAGCCTTATACCGATGCAGAGAGTATTGTAGCAGACAATGCCCAGATGTACGTCCGGCTGCTCCCTGGAGCTTATCTAAGGCCTACATCCACGGGAAGACCGGAGATCATCATACATCTTGACAAGGTGGCAGCTACTTTGGGTGTTGATGCATCCAGGATGGTGGAGTCGTTAACTATCGCAAGGCGTAAAGGGCAGATAGTGGATAGAGGAGAGGGAGGACAAGTAAGTTTTGCACAGGGACGAGAGGATTGGGCCCAAAGGATATGGGCAACTTTCCGGGACGGATGGTATCACAGGCCCACACACCCAGAAGGACATGAATCTTATATTTACATTACCTTTGATCAGCTAGCCAACCTACTGGGAATTGATCAATCCAAAATGCTTAAATCCCTTACACTGGCGGGAAGGCAGGGAAATATAGAAGATAGAGGATCCTATATAGACGGTGACGGGGTATGGTATTACGGCGATGGCGACTTTATGGTGTCTCAGATCCCGCCTGGATACTACAGAGACGGCAATGGAAATGGAAAAACAAATGTCAATACAAAAAAGGAAGCTATTGTGGCAGCCCTAGGATTGAACCCAGATTACTGGTTGGACAATTTCAGTACTATGGGTATCCAGGGAAAAGTGCCAAGATGGGTCTGCACGACAGGGGATATTATTTCGGCTTGGGGTGGAGAGGGGCACGCTTATGACGATCCCTTTGCAGGGCGGGGGCGTGGTATTGTAGTGCGAATTCCAAACATGCATAGGATAGAAGGTGCTAATTGGGTTTTCCTTCCTATCCCAAATTTACAACCAGGGAACATTAGAAAAGATGTTAATGTAGCTGGTGTAACTGGCACTCTGCCAGATCTTTCCACTGGCAGAGAGGTTTTTAATGGAGCCACTTTCGATGGGGCGCTTGTATCGGGAGTGGCTGATCGAGGATTTTACTATAATAAGGACTTTTACTCATATAAGTTGGCCGATAACTATGGTTATAGCGGGGTTTGGAGCGGTGGAATGAATTTCAACCTATCGTCTGGAAATTTGACCTACAGGGATAAGTGGGTTGGATGCGTGTTCACGAAGTCCATCAACATGAGCCCTTTTAGCAAGATTACAGTGGACTATTGGTTCGACGGAACCATACAAGAACATGCATACTTAGGATTTGTAATATATCTTGGACGAGCCAGTACAATTGCAAGAGATTCAGCTATTGAAGATGATGGTACAAAAATACACGTAATCCGTGATGTTGTTGCATTTGGCAATAACGGCCTCAGTTTTAGTGGTCAAATAACTATAGACACTCGAAATGTGAACGAATTTGTTTACGTTTTATTCGGAGCAAGATGCGGGACGGACAATAACAATAGTCAAATATGGGGCCAGTTGCGTATCTCAAAAATCGTTTTTGTAAATTAAAGAAAGTCGGGCCGGGGAGAGCAGGGTTTTCCCCGGCTTTAAACGTTTTAAAAGGTGAATTTAAAAACGTTTAAAAGAAGATTCAAGGGCTGTTTTACAGCCTAATTATTTATGAAGTCAAGTGTATAAGGCTATATTCATTTCTGCGCATATGCAAGCTAAATGAATATCTAATTGTTCATATCTTTTTTTCTAATTATTCTTGTCGGCTTACAGGAGGAAAGGATTACCATCCAAAACAAAAATCTTTTTGTGAACACAAAGGAATTTTTTTGTGAGGTGCGGCTGGAGCGGTATGGAAAGCTTTTGGAAAAGACTGCTTTAGAGACAGCGGTTCCGCCCCTGTCTCAGGGAACCTACCCCCTTCCCATTGACTGGAAAAAATACCCTGGGGAAACGGTACTCACGGTATCCTTTTTACTAAAGGAAGACACCCCTTGGGCCGGCAGGGGGCATGAGGTGGCTTTTGGCCAGGGGGTATTCGGGAAACTTCTGCAGGCTCCGCCGGCATTGCTGCATCCTCCAGGCAAAACCTTGGCCCTGGCTGCCAATCCCCTGTCTCCTGAAAAACTTCAGGTAATCCGCAGCCCCCATAACATCGGGGTGCGGGGAGAGGATTTTGAGGTGATTTTTTCCTATCTCCAGGGAGGATTGGTGTCCTACCGCTATGGGGGAAGGGAAATGCTGGAAACCGTGCCAAGGCCTAATTTCTGGCGGGCTCCTACAGATAATGATATGGGAAATCTAATGCCCATGCGCTATGCCCAGTGGAAAACCGCCAGTATGTACGCCAGTACGAAAAATCCAGAGGGCCCTTTGAACCCGGAAGCGCCTCAGGAGGTGGAGATTCAGGAGGAAAAGGACAGGGTGCAGATTGCCTTTACCTATTTCCTGCCCACCATCCCCAGGGCGTTTTGCCGCCAGACCCATGATGTTTTTGCTGATGGAAGGGTGCAGATTACGCTGGAGTATGATCCGGTAAAGGAGCTGGGGGACATGCCGGAATTTGGTGTTATGATGAAATTAAATGCAGATTTTAACAGACTGTGCTGGTATGGACTGGGACCGGAGGATACCTATCAGGACCGGAAAAAGGGCGGAAAGCTGGGGGTATATGAAAAAAATGTGGAGGAGAATTTGGCTTCCTATGTATTCCCCCAGGAAAGCGGCAGCAAAGAAGGGGTTCGCGTGGCAGCAGTCACAGATGAGAAGGGAAGGGGGCTGTGCTTTTGGGCAGAGAAGGCGCCTATGAGTTTTTCTGCGCTGCCCTGGACACCCCATGAGATCGAAAATGCAGCCCATGGCTATGAGCTGCCCCCCGTTCATTATACTGTGGTGCGGGCAGCCCTGGCCCGGATGGGGGTGGCAGGAGACAATAGCTGGGGAGCCCGCACCCACCCGGAATTTTTGCTGAATACCGAAAAAAAGATGGTCTTTTGTTTTTCCTTTAAGGGGATTTAGCGGATGAAGCAGTAGCGTTTTATATTTTTTTGTGCTAGAATGGATCCTGGAAAAGAAATGATATTTTTTTAACACTGTACTGTATAAGTCCTCGGATGGCACCACCATGCATATAAGTCTGCACGTCACTTCGCTGGGAGGCAGCTTGGGTGCCGCTGACAGGGATTCGCA
>ERZ773067.914-NODE-914-length-16481-cov-3.073542_pt1 | contig 16481 bp, 12 predicted proteins | sample MGYA00580622_ERZ773067 | MGnify/ENA primary metagenome ERZ773067 (study PRJEB29015, sample SAMEA2737998) | human oral metagenome | biome: human oral; feature: human-associated habitat; material: dental | place: China | collected 2113 ...
CCCGAAAGCAGGGCTCTGCGCGATACTTTGTCGGCTCTAGCTGCCGAGCATCCATTCAGCGCCGCGATCTACGCCTTGGAAGACTCGCGAAGATCGCTTTTATCCGCTGATTTCCTCATGCCGGTGCTGGGGGAGGCGAATATTGCCGTATGGTGCCCGCATCGCGCGGAGGTCGATCCGATCCTCAACGCGATGCCTTCGGGGCAGAGCATTCGCCTGTTCGGCCTCGATTCCGAAGTTCTTAATCCCGGGGCGATCCTGGCCGAACGCTATCTGGAGCAAGCGCGGCATTTCAATCTCGTCTACGCCCAAACAGATGCGCGCATATCCGGTGGCCTTCCACCGATTGATGCGCACGAGGCGTGGACGGGGCTGAGCACGGTCAAGAAAGAATCGAGTTTTGCCCAAGCTTTGCACCGTCACGTCAAGGGAGCGGTGCTCGATGCGACGGCCCGCGCATTCGCCGGGGTCAATGGTTTTCAGCTCATCAACCATTGGGAGCGAGTGCTCGAAGGATTGACGGCCGCCGAACAGGCCGACGCCATCGCCGCCGATCCGCTGCTGAGTTACATGTCCGCACTGGAACACCGCAGATGGATGACCTTCTACTATCTGCGAGGCTTCACGTGGGGTGCGACCAAGGATGAAGTGGGGCGCACGCACGACTGCCTGGTCGATGACTGGGATTCCTTCATCGCCGGCCCTCGCCGCGAGACGATAGCCTACGACGCCTTCGCGAGCCTTATTCTTGACGGTCCGGAATGAACTCGGCCCGAAACAAATTGAACTCGGTCCGGGACGGATTGAATGCGACCCGAAATGAACCCCGCCTGGAATGAACTCGACCTGAAATGAACCCCGCCTGGAATGAACCCGGCCTCGAATGAACTACTCGGTCCGGGGTGGTTCGGATGGTGTGCGGCTACGATGGCAAGCGGCCGGGCCGCCGGAGATGATCAGATAAAATTCAGTAAACCATTTTCATGGCTTCGCGAACCTCGTTGAGGGTGGCGTTGGCGGCCTCGTTTGCTCGCTCGTTGCCCTCGTGCAAGACCTTCTCGACATACCCGGGGTCGGCTTCGAGTTCCGCCCGCCGGGCGCGGATCGGTGCGAAAAACTCATTGAGCGATTCGGTCACGACGGCCTTGAGCTTTCCGCCGCCGCCGTCGCCGATTTCTTCGGCGATCTCGCCGGGCGCGCGGCCCTGGGCGAGGCTGGCAAGGGTGAGCAGATTCGAGACCTCCGGGCGAGCCGAGGGGTCAAAGGTGATGAGACGTTGAGAGTCGGTGACTGCTTTCTTGATGCGCTTGGCCGTTTCGTCGGCGCTCATGCGCAACTCGATCGTGTTGTTGCGAGACTTGCTCATTTTGTCCCCGTCCAACCCCAAGATCATATCGGCCTCGGCGAGCAAGCCGTGGGGGCGCGGGAAAACCTTGCCGTAGCGAGAGTTGAAACGATCGGCCACCACCCGGGTTTGCTCAATGTGTGGCAGCTGGTCCTTGCCCACGGGAACCAGATTGGCCTTGCAGAAGAGGATGTCTGCGGCCTGATGAACCGGGTAGGTGAGCATAAGTCCCGTCATCGCGCGGTTTCCCGCGGCCTCAAGTTCTGCTTTGACCGTCGGGTTACGGTGGAGCTCGGATTCGGTGACCAGGGAAAGAAAAGGAAGCATGAGCTGATTGAGCCCCGGAACTGCCGAATGCGTGAATATCGTGGCTTTGGCCGGATCGATTCCCACGGCGAGATAGTCGGTGACGAGTGAGCGGACACGTTCGCCGATGGGCCCGACGCCGTCGCGACCGGTGATGCCCTGATAGTCGGCGATAACGAGCCACGTTTCGACACCGGCTTTTTGGAGCCGCACACGATTGTGCAAAGACCCGAAGTAATGCCCGATGTGGAGATGACCGGTGGGGCGGTCGCCGGTCAGCACGCGGAACTGACCGGGGTCCTCGACGATCGCTCGTTCGATCTTGTTCGAAATCTGGCGTGCTTTGACAAGGGTTGCCCTATCGATCTGTGATTCGCCGACGTGTTGTGCTTCCTCGGTCATGTATTCCTTCTTTCGGTGTCTGGCTCATTAGTCTACCCGCGCCTGCATCCCTATTCGGTGGAAGCCGGGCCTATTCGGTGGAAGCCAGGGGAGACGCCAGGTACACCCGCATTGATAGCGCGCCGACGGACGTTCTCGCCCCGGGAGCGTAGATGGGATGATTGTCCTTCGGGCGTTCCCACATCGAATCCCAGGCCAACCGGAAATTGGTTCCGCGTCCCTTGGGCAGGCAAATCTCCTTGTCATAGGGCGAGCCATTGAGGATAACGAGCATGTCCTCACCCTTGCGGTGGCCCGAGCGCAGCATTTGAATCGTGCGGTAGCTGCGATCGAACCACAGATACTGTGGCATGGAGTTGCCTTCGGCGTCGAACCATTCCATATCCGTCAGGGGATCGTCGCTGTCCGCTGTTTCCGTATAGAAACTCATGGGACGGCACACCTCCGTCTGGTTGCGTAAACGCAAAAGGTAGGCTGTGGTCGCCCATAGATCGCGCTGCCAAGGCTTGAGATCCCAATCCACCCAGGTCAGTTCGTTGTCCTGACAGTAAGCGTTGTTGTTTCCCTTTTGGGTGCGGCCGAATTCGTCGCCCGCCGTGAGCATCGGCGTTCCCGCCGAGAGCACGAGAGTGCCCAGAAGGTTACGCATGGCTTTGCGGCGGGCCGCTCTGACCGGCTCCGGGGCGTCTGCTGCCCCTTCGAAGCCGAAATTCCACGAGAGGTTGTTCGTGGTCCCGTCGCGGTTGTCTTCGCGATTGGCTTCATTGTGTTTGGCGTCGTAGGACACGAGGTCGTGCAGAGTGAACCCGTCGTGGGCGGTGATAAAGTTGATTGATGCGTAAACGCCGCGACCACCGGGAACGCGGCCGTGGCCGAAAAGATCGGCCGACCCGGCAAGGCGCGTTGCGATATCGCGCAAATCGCCCCCGCTCCCGCCGTGCGCGAGCACGCGGGGGTCGGCCACCCAAAAGGATCGCATCGTGTTGCGGAAATGATCGTTCCAATCGGCCATAGGCGAAGGGAATTGGCCTGTGCGCCACCCGAATGGCCCCAGGTCCCATGGCTCGTTGATGAGCTTGAGATTTCCGAGAAGCGGATCGGTGAGCATCGACATAAGGAACGGATGATTCGTATCGAAATGCTCGCCGTTGCGCCCCAGCGTGACGGCCAGATCGAAGCGGAAGCCATCGACACCGATCTTATCTGCCCAATAACGCAGCGAATTGAGCGCGAGGAGAAGTACGCAGCGACGTCGGAAGTCCAGCGAGTTTCCACATCCCGTGGTGTCCATGAGACGTCCGGGATTGTCCGGCTGAGCCATGTAATACGAAGTATTGTCGATGCCGCGCCAGGAAATTGTGGGCCCGTCGCCGCCTCCTTCGCACGTATGGTTGTAAACGACGTCAAGGATCACTTCGATGCCGGCTTCGTGAAGAGCGGCGACCATGTGCTTAACCTCGTCGACGACTGCCTGTGGGCCTGCCTCTTGAGCAGCGCGCGTCGCATAGCTCGGTTCTGGAGCGAAATAGCCGAGTGTGCTGTACCCCCAATAATTGGTCAGCCCGAGGTCGGCAAGAAAGGTCTCATCCATCTTGGCTTGAATCGGCAGTAATTCGACCGCCGTGATACCCAGTTTTTTGAGATAGGTCACGACCGCAGGATGGGCCATTCCCGCGTAGGTTCCCCTGAGATCCTCAGGAATTTCGGGGCACAGCGCGGTCAATCCTTTGACGTGGCATTCGTAGATGACTGTGTCGCGCCAAGGGGTGCGTGGGTGGTGAGTGACGGATTCTTCCGGGCGCGTGACCACGCCCAAGCTCATGAAAGGCGCTGAGTCGATTGGATCGGGATCGAGGATTTGTGAGCGATCGAGGCTGAATCCAGGGGAGAAGAGCGCTCCGTCGAGGATCGGCTGACGCGTGATCGCGCGGGCGTAGGGGTCGAGTAGGAGTTTGGCCGGATTGTGCAGAAGGCCTGACTTGGGCGCCCAACGCCCCGCCACCCTGTAGCCGTAGCGCTGGCCCGCGCCCACGCCGGGCACATGGCCCGCCCACAGCCCGTGACCAAGTGGGTTGAGGGCGAAGCGACGTTCGCCCTGGCCCTCATCGCCGTCGAAAAGGCATAGCGTCACTGAGCTTGCGTGAGGCGCGGCAAGTGCGAAATCGGTGCCTGTACCAACAATATGTGCCCCTACGGTAACGGGGGAGCGCAGGGCGGGCTCCGTCGGAATCGTTTCGGTTTCAACGAAAGTCGCGGCGTTCGACAGCGGGTGGGATTTCACAGTGCAAGTATGGCAAAGATTCACCTGTGGGACATGCGAATTCGGGGTCATGTCTGGCAAAAGAGTTTCAGGGCTAAACGTGAGCCGTTGTTTTCCGCAGAATATTGCGGTTTTGCGATTTTGGGAAAAGCTTTGCAAGAAAGGCGCTCAGTACGCCGAATCCTTTGAAATCAGCTAATTTCAAAGGTTTTTCAGCGTGTTTGTGACTTTTGTCCCTTGTGATCTTGGTTTGTGGCCGGTTAGCTGTGAAGACGTGCGCACAAGTGCTTGGGCATGCGCATGAACGCTTGGGTGTGCGCACGGTGAGCTGGAATATGCATAGCCAATTGCCCGGCAGTTCTCGATCGAATGCTGCTCGCAGTATTTTGGTTTTGATTGCATTGCGTGCAGCACTAGTCTGTACAGGTGATCGATGAAAAGGGCAGTGAAAATGGCGTTGTGCAGACCGGTATTGACAGAGACGAGGGCACCCGTCGCAGTCCGAGTGCCTTAGCTGAGGCGGCGCAGGCGCCACATGCTCGATTCCTTTTCGTTTCGGGAGCGAGAGTCGCCGTTGAAACGGGCGCCGAACGCCTGCTCGCCACGCCCTCCGAATGGTTAGATCCTGAGGTTCGCAGCCGCGCGGTCTACCTGGGTTTGGCACGGGGCATCCCTTATTTCGCCTGCGACGTCGGTAATGCCGATGATTCCGCCCGCGAGGTTCGCATCGTTTCCCGTAAAATTCCGGTGTCTCCGCACCGTTCCTTGGCCGATCCTGAAAGAATGACGAGTGCGGAAATTGGTGTCGGCGTCGAAAGAGCGGCGGATATCAAGATCGGCGCCGCCGGCGAAAAGGCGGCGGAGGCTGCCTCTGATAGTGAAGGCGTCAGCGTGGACTTTGCCTCTGTTCCCCTGGCAGCGCACTTGTGGTCTGCCCTTGACGCGGAACTCGCGATCGAGGCTGTTGCGATATCTAATTGGCTGGGCGCCGCTCGGTTCTGCCATAGATGCGGCCAGCCTTTGACGGTGCGTTCCGGTGGGTGGGAGAAGGTTTGCACTCGTGGGCACACCGTTTTTCCGCGCGTGGATCCCGCGGTCATCATGGCTATCCGCGATGCCGACGACAGGCTCTTGCTTGCGCGCAATGGACAGTGGCCCGCCGGCCGGCTCTCAGTTCTGGCGGGTTTTGTCGAAGCGGGCGAGCCGCTGGAGTCGGCTGTGGCCCGCGAGGTGTTCGAGGAGGCGGGCATCGTCGTTGATGACGTCGAGTATGTCACCTCCCAACCGTGGCCGTTTCCGCGTTCGCTCATGCTCGCGTTCGAAGGCCGGACGCGCGCTCGCCAGGAAGACGTGAAAGTCGACGGCAAGGAGCTTGTTTTCGCACGATTCTTTTCAAGGGATGAGTTTTTGCGCGCCCTTGCTGACGGCGAGATCGGCCTGCCGACGCCGACGTCGGTTTCGGCACTGCTCATCGAACGCTGGCTGGGCAGGAGCTTGACCGTAGCCCTCGCCGAACGGGCTTGATGGCGTACTCGTTCGGCGAGGCGGACATTGCGGATAGTTGCTTTCTTTTACCTTTTACCGTCCTGGAGCGGCAGCTATGGCTCTAGAGTGGTGGAAAGGTCATCCTTTCGTTTCGCCCTCAAGAAGTCGAGGTTGAGTGTTTTTCGTGTTGGTTTGGGGACAGCGAGGAAAGCTCCGACACCGAATATGACGGTCAGGTTCATATAGAGTCTGCGATCGTCCCGCACAAGGTTGCACGCTTCAGTGACCTTATCGCGCACTTCTTCCTCTTCCTTCTTACCCTCGATTGAGTTTTCCAGAATGAGCCTTTCCATGGTGTCAGAATCGTCTATATCGAAGATACCGTCCACACTGTACGTGCTGCCTAGATAGCTCCAGCCGACAGGGTGGCAATGGATCTCACTGATGCCAACGATAACAGTAGGGTTGCTTAGGAATAGCCACCTGAAGGTGAGTGCGGTCGCCACGACGATGAGCGCGCGCAGCGTGATGAATATGGTTCTCGTCATTGGGTTCTCCGTTCCTATTACTTACTTTTGCCGTGGCCTTGGTTCTTCTGGAACGGTGGCGAGGTTGTCCTTTCGTTTCGCTTTCAAGAAGTCGAGGTTGAGTGTTTTTTGTGTTGGTTTGGGGACGGCGAGGAAAGTTCCGACACCGAGGGCAGCTACCACGGTCATGCCGAGTCTGCGATTGTCCCGAGCAAGATTGCACCCTTCAATGACCTTGTTGCGTGCTCGTTTCCGCTTTGCTTCGCCTTCATCACTTCCGTCACTATTGACTAGTTTGTCCAGGGTGTCGTAGTCATGTATGTCGAAAAAACCGGATGCGCTGTAAGCTTCGCCTTGGTAGTTCCAGCCGACGGGCTGGCAGTGAATGTCAATGGCGTCAACGATAATGGTTGGGCTGCTTAGGAATAGCCACCTGAGGGCGAGTGCGGTCGCCACGACGATGAGCACGCGCAGCGTGATGAATATAGTTTTTGTCATTGTGCTTTCCGTTCCGACTACTTACCCTTTGTCCTGGTGGCCGCTGCCGTGTTGGTGATTGTTGCCGTGATGGTGGCCGCTGCCGTGTTGGTGATTGTTGCCGTGATGGTGGCTGTTGCCGTGCTGATGTTGCTTTTGGTCGTGCATCTGTTTTTCAATGCTGCGATCCTGCCATGGGCGCAATCCGCTGCCGCGATTGATATCCTTTTCCATCGCGTCCAGGTTGGCTTTCGTCGTCGAGTCTTCCTGTTGTATGTACTCGACGGCCTTTTCGAAGTTTTTGAAAGCGTTTTCGGTTTCCTTAATCAGCTCCTTGAGGAGGTCAAACAGAAGCCACTTGTAATCGTGGAACTTCGAGGACGGCCCGCTGATGCCGATCCCTATGTGTTCTGGGCGGTTCACGCAACGAGTCATGTGGATATTGTTAATCCCCTTTTGGGCATCCGTGAGCTCCTTGATGATGACCGGGCGAGACATTTTCATGATGTTATCGACGCGGCTCTGATCGATACGAAGTTTATCTGACGTATTGACTTCTGAAGATTTGATGGCCGCAAGTTTGAGGTCGTACGAGCTTTTCTTCTTCCCCATTTCAGCCATATTGCTGATGAGATTCTTATTCACCGCCTCCTCTGCTTCCCTTATGGTTTTATTCAACGCCTTGAAAGCCGATCTCAAAGAGTTGACGGCATTGTCGTACGACTTCGACGTGTGCGGGATTTTTTCCCTGTCGGTAAGGCCTTTCAAAGTCTGGAGACCCAGGTCGACCCCTCCCACGATCGTGGTAATAATTCCGCCTCCGGTAAACAGAGAGAAGCCTTCTTTCGCGAGCTTGCCGAGTGCAACGGCTGTGTCGCTATCTGGATTTCCGTCTTGTTCGGCGACTTTGTTGAAAGATGAAATCCCTTTCTTGATGATGTCTACAACGGATTCGCGCGCGCTTTTGAAGATGCCGTGCTCGTAGCCCAAGGCCGCTCCCCAGTAGTTGGACGCCGCGGAGAGGCCGATGCTTATGTGTTGTAGATTTTCGACTACCTGGGATTTGAAGGTCTCTACAGTGCTGCCCGACATTTCTACAAGCTCGTCATGGACCGAACTGAGTTTGATCTGCAGGCGCCCGCCTGATGTCCCTTTCCCCTCCGCACTCAATGCCGATGCGGAGAGCGGTGAGATGGCACGTCTGCATTCCACCATGACCTGGTCGATTTCGTCCGGATCGGGAAGCTTTCTCCATTTCTTGACGATATTGTTGATCGTGGAGCGGACCTCGTTTAACTCATCCGTGTAATCGACCTTGCTTGGCATGCCGCCGCCTCCATAGTTAGGCCCGCTGTTCCACGTGGATGACCTCGTCCCTTCTCCACCTCCGGTGCCGTCCGCTCCGGGCCTAGAAATGTGTGTCGTCATTGCGGGAAAGGTCATCTGGTACTCATCGTTCTTGCGAACGAATGTTTGCACATGTTCGCCCGCTATTTTATCCCTAACGTATGCGTCGATTGCTGCGCGCATAAGCTTACCGATGAGGTCTGGAAGATCGTCGTAGTCAGCGTTGGGAAAATCGGAGGCAGTAGAACTGGGGGCCATTGTTTCTCCTTCGGGTTGTCTCGTGAATTGGCGGGTGCGGATAGGTTGTGTTGCAGATTGAACTCAAGTTGGGCGCCTATTGAACGGGATTCCGATCGAGCCGGCGGTGGAAACGGGTATATTATGGGGCCTCTGGTGCTTTATCGACCATTGTGATCGAGTGACATCAGGGTACTGAAGGGGGCGTGATAAGCGGAGTTAGCGAGATTGAGCCGATAAGACTTAAACGCACTAAATTCGCGAATTTTCAGTTGTTTAAATCGAAGGTCTGAACACCATCGGTGTGGGGTGGCGATTCCTTGTTGCAGGATCTTTCCTCCCGTTGAACATCAGCCTATGATGCAACTGTCTTTGGTGCAAGCCTTATGTTCACTTGTGGGTTGTTTCACTTCATGCTGCAGGTTGTCCAAGAGTCTCTTGCCCTATATTGCGGGTTGTCGCCCCTATTTGTCGCCCCTATCCATGAGATCGCAGATGTAGATCGCCAGATCTGCGCCATGGGTCGGGTTGAGGCGAATCTCGGGGTTGAATATACGCACTTTGCTCCGTTTGGCCATCTTGAGCACCGACATCATGTCGGAGAAATAAGCTGACGGATTGACGATTTGTGAGGCAATATTTGCATTTTCCAAAATGTGCGGGAAGGCGGTTTTCGCCCGAGTGAGTTCGGTAGGGCAAGCCTCGCCACTTCGTTCCGTTTTGCATCTCCACGGCGATGCTCCACACCAAATCGGCGTGAAGGCCGATGGGGATCTGCCGATCGAGCTATTCGAGTGCCCTGCCCGTGCGAACCGTGCGCCCGCACCATCGCCTGGCGGATCGCTCGAAGTCGGAACACGCAGTGTTTTCGGGAGCGTCGGGCATGTGAAAAAGCCTCGAAATTGCCGGCAGATCCCCATAGCCTCCCGCCTCCCGCAGATCGTCGACGAGGGTGTAGACCGAGGGCCAGAAGGATAAAGCATCTAGCGAGTCGGGGACGGGCACCCTTACGCGTTCTGATAATCGCGCAAGGCCATCGGCGAATGAGGCTTCGAAAAGCGCGGCCTTGTCGCCGCGTTTCCCCGGTCGTTCTGGCCCCCGGTCTTCCAGCTGCCTAGAGGCTTGCGAGCTTGGCTTTGACCTCGTTTAAACTCGGATTCGTCAGGGCACTACCGTCGTCGAATTCGACGGTAGGGACGGTGCGATTTCCTCCATTGAAAGATTCGACGCGCTCGGCAGCAGCGGCGTCTTCCTCAACGTTTATCTCATCGTAGGCGATTTCCGCTTTGTCCAACTGACGCTTGAGATTCTTGCAGTAGCTGCACCAAGTGGTGGTGTACATCTTGATTTGTGCCATAACGCAAGTTTAGATCCCCGAGTATGCCTTTTCACGCTTTGGACGTATATTTCGCGGTTGGCGCGAATGGGAAGGGATAAGTGCGAAAGGCTGCCGGGGCCGGCCGTCGGGGCGGTGAGCGTCCCCACTGCGCCGAAAAGTGTCGGGGCGACGTGCCAGACTTGAATCATGGAATCGGCGGACGAATTGCTCGAATATCTCGACCCGGAGCAGCGTGAAGTCGCCACGCGCTTCGGAGTCCCACTGTGCGTGCGCGCGGGTGCCGGGACGGGCAAGACTCGCGCAATAACTTATCGCATAGCTTATGGCGTGCGGACGGGAATTCTCGATCCTCGCAACGTCATGGCCTTGACCTTCACATCGCGCGCCGCCGGCGAGCTGCGCTCACGGTTGAGGGATTTAGGCGTTCGGGGGGCTTCCGCCCATACCTTTCACGCTGCGGCATTGCGTCAGCTCGGCTATTTTTGGGGAACGGCCATTGGCGGGAAAACCCCTCCAATCGCAGAGAATAAGCTTTCCATGGTGGCCCAGGCGGCCGGTCAATTCGGGATGTCGACCGATGCCGTCTCGCTTCGCGATATGGCTTCGGAAATCGAATGGTCGCGTGTGAGTCTCGTGCCTCCGGAGGAGTATCCCGACCGGGCGCGCTCTCTTGAGAGAGCCCAGATTGCCGGTTATCCGGCCGAAGACATCGCGCGCCTCATACGGGCTTACGAAGATGTTAAAGACACTCGTGGCGTCATTGATTTCGAAGACGTTCTTCTTCTGCTCATCGGCATTCTCATCGATCGTCCCGACGTCGCCCGCACGGTCCGCCATCAGTATCGACATTTCGTCGTCGATGAGTATCAGGACGTATCTCCGCTCCAGCATCGTCTGCTGCAGCTGTGGATGGGGGAGCGCCGTGACCTGTGCGTGGTGGGGGACGTCTCCCAGACGATCTACTCGTTTGCCGGCGCCACCTCGCGTTATCTCGCCGAGTTCGCTCGCGAATTTCGGGGTGCGCAGACGATAGAGCTCATAAGGGACTACCGTTCGAGTCCGCAAATCGTTGCGTGCGCCAACGAGGTCATCGCGGCAGATGCGTCGGAAGGCGCCGTTAGGCTCGTGTCGCAGCTGCCCTCGTCGGTCCCGATTGTCTTCAAGGAGTATTCCGACGACGTCGAAGAAGCCGATGCTGTCGCAGCTGAAATCCAGCAGCTGCGTGAACGTGGAGTGCCTCTTGGTGACATTGCCGTTCTCTACAGAACGAACGCACAATCGGCGGAATTCGAAGCCGCTCTCGGAAAGGCGGGCGTGGATTACTCGATTCGCGGCGCAGAGCGTTTCTTCTCTCGACGTGAAGTGCGCGAGGCGATGGTCGGCATGCGCGCAGCAGCGCGGGCCGACGTGGCCGGATCTCTCGCCAGCGACGTCAAAGCCGTCCTCATGCAAAGCGGGTGGCGAGAAGAGCCTCCTGAAGGGGCCGGTGCCGCACGTGAAAGATGGTCCGCCCTTGCGGCCCTGCTCAAAATGGCTGAAGAAATGGAACGGGCTCGCGGCGCCGGCATGGCCGAATTCGTCGCAGAACTCGAAGAACGAGCCCAGATCCAGGCCGCTCCGGACACCGACGCTGTGACGTTGGCCTCCTTGCATTCGGCCAAAGGCCTCGAATGGCATGCCGTCTTCCTCGTTGGCATGAGCGAAGGTCTCATGCCCATCTCCCTGGCCAAAGGCGAAGAGGCCATAGCTGAGGAACGGCGGCTGATGTACGTGGGCATCACCCGGGCCAAACAGCATCTTCACATCTCCTACGCCAAAGGCAACGGGCAGCGGTCCGCTCGCAAAGTTTCGCGTTTTCTTCACAACCTATGGCCGCGTCCAGACGAGCCCGTTTCCCGTGCCACGAGCTACCGGGAGCGCAAAGCGGCTGCCGCGCAACGCTTCGCCGTGGAGCATCAAGAGGACATTCCGCTCTACGAAGCACTTGTAGCCTGGAGGCTTGATGCCTCGAAGCGCACCGGTAAACCCGCTTATGTCATCCTGCATGATTCGACGCTTCGAGCTATCGCGGTTGCCAAGCCTTCAACCTTGGCCCAGTTGGGGAAGATTCGCGGCATAGGAGCCTCAAAACTTGCCGAGTGGGGGGAGGAGATCCTCGGGATTGTCGGTCAAACGTAATCCGCCCTCGACGCTGTTGAGGAAGGCATCGCTTTTTCCAATGCGATGCAAGAGAAGTGAGTGTGCGCTGCACGGGCACGCCGGATGCGCGACGACGGCCACTTGGCGCGGCGCAGCCGACCCGGCAGGAACCCTCCACTGGGTCTCCCGCAAACTGTTGCCGTCGCCGGCCAAAAAACTGAGAATGCCGCGAACCGCCAAATCGCATGCCAAATTTCTCGCATTCGCCTGGGCGGCTATAGGCTTGGCGAAAAGCGCCTGAGGGGTGAGATTGAACCAAGCAGGATCCGCCTCATATCGCGTCTCCTGCACGCAACCGGCGCAGGCATTCTCACCCGGCTCGACCAGTGGCCCCACACAGATATCGACTTCCTCCACCCAAGCCAAAAGATGGGGAATGCCTTGCCCGCATAGGTCTCCTGTTGCGGCAGGATCGATGAGGCGCGAACCGGTGACGACAGCCAAATCCGGCTCACCGCTTGTACGCACGTCGACGCGTACGGAACGCAGCGCCGTCAACAGCGCTTGGCCGCGCGGGAGCCCCAACCATCGCACAAGAGCAGGATGATCGTTGGGACCGACAACCCCCGTACTCGCGTCGAAAACGACGGATCCCACACCAGCCTCCGCCAAAGCAAGCGCGATAGCGACGCCCAAAGCATCGAGATTTGTCAACCGGACGCACGTTTCGCTCAAATCTGGTTGAGGGACGTCAAGGACGGCAGCGCGATCAAGCATATCCAGTATTTCGGCGCGGCGCGAGGCTGAAATGTGCAATTTGTGCGCCGATGCATCGAGTTCGGTTTCAGACAGCGGGCGGGAGAGGGCCGCAACGAAGTCCTGCTCCACCCGTGTGAGCCCACTGATCGTCACGCCCGTTCGCGGATCGAGCCCGATTTGCAGAGTCTCCCGATCGCGCCAGAACACACCGAGGCCTTCGCGTATATGAAAGACCCTGTCCATAGCTTCACAGTAGCGTTTTGCCGCATGGCTCATCGAAGTTATGCACAGGCACCGGCTTGCACGTCAAAATTGTATGTAAAAGCCGCAGATGCGCCTGCCAAAAAGCATGCGCCACAAAGGAATTTACTTGGAATCCGTGGGCGATTCGTCGTCGCCCAAAAGCTCGGCGAGGAAGGCGTCCAGTTCCTCAGCCACGGCCGGCGACGGGCCAGAGGAGTCGAAAAAGGAATCGGGATCTTCCATGGCTGCTACGGTCGGCAGTAAGTCGGGGTGTTTCCACAGTCCGTCGCGACCTTCGATGCCCAGCTTTGCATAGGCGATCTCCCAGAAACGCTGAGCCTCGCGGTTGGCACGCGGCTGGATTTGAAGCCCGACAAGCGGGCCGAAAACCCGTTGGGCCGGCGAGCTGATTGCCGCCCGGCGCCCAAACATTTCGCCGAGCGCCACGGCGTGTGGAAGCTGTGCGGATGCGACCTGAAGGGAGACGGCGCTCACCCATCCCTCGACGAGGGAAAGTAGATGTTGCAACTGCGCCAATGCGGCGGCTTGGCTTTCCGTCGGCTCGCTTGCAAAAACCTTCGAAAGGTCGAATTCCTGAAGCTTCTGAGGGTCGAAGCCCGCTTCGCGAACCTGCTCTTCCATTGAGCCCATGTCGATTTGGATCTCGCGTGCATAGGCGGCTACCGCGTCCAGAACTCGTGGGCGTAGCCACGGCACCTTCGAATATAGGCGCGCAACCGCTTGCTCCCGTATTGCTACAAATATGCGAACCTCGTCTTCAGGCGCGTCAAGCCCCTCGGCGAAACTGGAGATGTTGGCGGGAACAAGGGCTGCCGTGTGGCCTTCGACCAAAGGCAAGCCAGCGTCGGCAGTGCCAAAGCACACCGTCGAGAGCTCGGCCATGCCACGTCCGTATTGCAGACCCATGACGGCCGAAATGAGATTGCGCATTCCAGGGAGAGTCTCGGTATCGCCCAGGGCCGGGCGGAATTCCTCGGGAATATTGTCTAGTTGCGCCACGATGGCCTGAATGAAGGCCCGTGCGATGTTTTCGGCCACAGGCTCGGTCAGCCGTTTGAACGTCGGAAGCGAATGCGCAAGCCAGTCGAGGCGGCTCCACGCCTGATTCGGGCCGGTGCACGGGTCGACGTCGACGGCGGGATCCAGCCAAAGAGATGCCACGGAGAGGGCTTCGCGCGCGTGTTCGCCTTCCGCCGAACTCACGGAATCGTAGTGCTCGCTTTGGATCTGGTAACGGGCCGCCTTCTCGGCAATGCTCCAATCGACGGGTCCGTCGCCGGACGAACCGAGCATCGACCGCACCTGGTCCATGACGGCGGTGACGTCTAGATTTTGTATGCCTTCCAAGGCTGCCGAGGGATTCATCCCGGAGGCGCGCATTTGCTCTATGACGCGCTCGGCGGCCTCGTCTCCCATGACGGCTCGGAGCATTTCCTCCCACCGGTCAGGGTCTTGCGGCAGTTCGTTCTCGCTCACTTTGATACCTCTCGTCTTCCTGCCATAAGTTTATTTGTTCGACCCCGGTGAGGGGGCGACTGTCCGCCGAGGGCTAAGAGGTCGGGTCAAGAGGCCAAGAGGTCGGGTCAAGAGGCCAAGAGGTCGGGCCAAGAGGCCGGGCCAAGAGGCCAAGAGGTCGGGCCAAGAGGCCGGGTCAAGGTGACCATCGAGTGTGCGACGTCGGCCATTCTATTTCCGTCTGTTGTGCGCGGAGGGGGTTCCTCGTGCATGATAGGGGAGTGAATTCAACGCGCAGACGCCTCGTTTCAGGCGGAGCTTTCGGTTTGCTCGCGGTGATCGGGCTTGTCATGCCCAGTGCATTTGTCGTGGAGACGGCAGGGCCGGCCATCGATGTGACCGGAAAATACGACGGCACTCAGCTCGTAAAGCTTTCGGGCGCCGCAACCTACTCGACGTCGACGAAGCTCTTTATGACGACGGTCTCCTCCTATGGCACCGCGGACAACGGGGTTCCCTCGGCGCAAGTTTTCGCCTCGCTCTTCTCGCGGGACATGCAGTCAGTCCCAGTTCGAGCTCTCTATTCGAAAGATGAGTCCTCCGGCGACGTCGATCGCCGTAATGCCGCGCTCATGACGGATTCTCAGGACACTGCCGCCGTAGTCGCCCTCGGGAAAGCCGGACGGACGGTCAAAATGAAACTGGTGGTCGCCGGAGCGCCGAAGGGCTCGCACGCGGCCGGAAAACTCTCGAAGGGAGACGTGCTGACTTCGATTTCGGTCGCCGGCAAGACCACGAAGCTTGAGACATACTCCGATCTGTCCCGGGGGCTTGCGAAGACGGCACCGGGAACGAAAGTGACGATTGGATTCACTCGCAAGGGCGAGGAAAAGACGGTTGAAGTGACCACGGTGGCGAATAACGCTGACCAAACCGGTTGGACTCGCCCAGGGTCAAGGCTCGGCGTCTATCTTTCCCCCAAAGACTTTAAGTACCCGGTAAAAGTTAAATATGGCGTGGAGAACATAGGCGGGCCGTCTGCCGGGATGATGTTCAGCCTTGCCATCTATGACAGTCTCACTCCGGGTTCGCTTGGCGGTGACAAGGCCATCGCCGGAACCGGAACGATCTCGATGTCAGGCGAAGTCGGCCCCATCGGGGGCATTCAGCACAAACTCGTTGGCGCATCGCAAAAAGGGGCGAAATACTTCGTGGCGCCCGCCGAGAATTGCGCCGAGACGATCGGATATGAACCCGAAGGGATGCCGGTGTATGCCGTGCGCACTTTCGACGAAGCCGTCACGGCCGTAAAGGCTATCGGTGACGGGAAGACGTCGAATTTGCGGACGTGCCGTGACGTTGTGAACGCATCTAAAAAGAAGTGAACGCACCCAAAAAGAACGCCCAAAAAGAAATAGTGACGTTCCGAGTGATGACTCGAGCCCGAGAGCGATGACCCGGGCCTGAGGGCTTCGAACGTCGAATTGGGGGCCAAACGGCGAATAAATGACCGAGTGCCGAACCCTACGCGTGTCGATCTGAAACCGAGCACCGATCCATGTGGGGCCAACCGCCTGTAGTGGCTAGGCGCCGATTTAGGCGAAATGCAGTCGACGATTCAAGCGGAGACCAAGCTGCGAATCGAACCGGATCAGTCGGCGAATGTCGCGGCGAGTGCTTCGACCATCTCGGGAACGAGGCCGACCCCCGAGATCACTTCGGCGTCGGAATCATGTGACCGCAGCCGCAGTGTGCACCAGTTGGCGCCTGTGCGCATAACCCCCACGACCATTCTGATATCCTCGCGGCGTGGGTCGTTGGCCACGAAACGCTGTGCTTCCTCAAGATCGTCGGGTATCTCGTCCTCCGCTTCGGGTGGAAGCGTGACGCGTTCGAGACATATCGCCGCTCCGTCGACGACTTCGGGCCACGCGATCCTGGCAAGCAACTCTTCGACCGAGTTGGATTCCGGCAATCCTTCTTGTTCGATGGACAATAGGCCGGTGGCGTCGCCGGGCAGTTGCTCGGCGAGTTCGGGGTTGGCGCTGATCGCGGTGTTTGCATCCACGAGGGAGAAGATGCGAATCGGCCCATCCCATCCGTCGCGGGCGGCGTAAGCGTCGATCTCCCTTACGGCTT
>ERZ773067.917-NODE-917-length-16471-cov-12.090217_pt1 | contig 16471 bp, 6 predicted proteins | sample MGYA00580622_ERZ773067 | MGnify/ENA primary metagenome ERZ773067 (study PRJEB29015, sample SAMEA2737998) | human oral metagenome | biome: human oral; feature: human-associated habitat; material: dental | place: China | collected 2113 ...
GTATTGCAGAATTTTTTCTTCTTAAATGCTGATAATTGGCTGTATTTTGTTGTTTAAGGGCAGTATTGCGTGTTGTTGACGGTATAAAACGGTGATTGTTGGCCGTAGATTGGTGTGGTAGATGTGTTGCAAAAGCCAGTAAAACTTACCTCCAAAGGTTGTTCAGATGCTACTTTGGGGGAGAACGGGGCAAGTGCAATGGCCCGCTTTGTTTAGTGAGCGTTGAACAGCCGCCTTATCATTGCCGGTTCCTACCTACTATTCTGGTGCGATAAGTGTGTTTTCTTATTCTTAAAAACTGCATGTTTCTTGTTATTCGACACAGCCATATTGGCCAATTTGTTTCTGAAAGTTGGAATATTTTCGATGTTTTCCGTTGCAAATTATGCTATTTTCTTTCTTTTATAAACTCTCGAAACCCCTTTGTTAATCGGGATGTTGCAGTGCAACACTTGGTGACATAATCGAATTTTCTATTTTGTTGGTATAAATAAAAGGTGTATATTTGCGAAAAATTGTTTTGCGACACTTTTCAGATAGCTGCAATCAACCCAGCGCTACCTATCTGCCACCGTACCACTCCTATTTATATATAGGTATGAAAAAATAGCGGCGGCGGAACAGAAACCTTAACGATGAAACCCGAACGTCTTAATCAACCATCGAATAACTAACACTAAACAAGAAACAAAAGGGTTAAATAACAGATTTACAAACTCGAAAATTGTAATACCTATGCGTAGAAACTTATCAAGACCAGCGAACGTGATGTTCTGGCTCATGGCATTGTTGCTGTGTTGGAGCCAGGCGCATGCACAAGGCCCGGGCTCAACGGGCAACATTACGATTGAAGGCATAGTAATCGACAACAACACGAACGAACCTGTTGTGGGTGCAACGGTGAAACTTAAAGACGGAACCAAGGGCACGGTTACATCGGCCGACGGAAAGTTCGTGATGACAGGCTTGTCGGTTGGCAATGTGGTTCACGTTAGTTTTATCGGTTTCAAGCCACGTCAGTTTACTGTGGGCAAGAAACGATTTGTAACCGTCTATCTAGAAGACGATGCCAACCAACTGGACCAGGTGGTGGTTACAGGGTTTCAAAAACTGAAGAAAAACAGTTTTACGGGTACGGCCACGGTGGTGACTGGCGACGAGTTGAGGAAGGTAAACGTAAAGGACGCCGTGAAGGCTTTGGAGACATTCGACCCTTCTTTCCGTATTATCGACCGTGGCGGATTTGGTTCGGACCCCAACCACATCAACGAAATCAACATCCGCGGCGCATCGAACATCCAACGCCAAGAGTTCGATGCCAACGGACAGGCGTTGGAACGGCGAACCAACCTTTTGGGAAACCCAAACATGCCCATCTTCATGCTCGACGGATTCGAAGTGCCTGTACAGAAAATCTACGACATGGACATCAACCGTATCCAAAGTATGACCATCCTCAAAGATGCGGCAGCCACGGCACTCTACGGTTCGCGCGCAGCAAACGGCGTGGTGGTGGTAACGTCGGTTCCCCCGAAAGTAGGCGAGATACGCATCGATTACAACACTACCCTGGAACTAACCTTCCCCGACCTGTCGGACTATAACCTGACGTCTGCCGCTGAAAAACTGCAAGTGGAGAAAGATGCGGGTATTTATGACGGCTATGATGCCGTGTCGAAGATTGAAAAAGAAATAGAATTTAATAACAAGTTGAATGAAGTTCGCCGTGGCGTTAACACCGATTGGTTGTCGCGGCCATTGCGCAACACCGCTAACTGGCGTAATTCATTGAATGTTTCGGGTGGTGTAAACTCCATTCGTTATGGCATAGACTTGAACTATGATAAGAACGGCGGTGTAATGAAAGGCTCGTATCGTAATCGTTGGGGTGCAGGCATGACGCTCGATTATCGCTTGCACGAATGGCTACAGATACAGAACCAAGCAACGGTAAACCGTACTACATACGAAGACTCGCCATACGGAAGTTTCGGAACCTATTCAACTTACATGCCCTACGAGGCTATTTTCGGAGAAGATGGGGAAATGTTGAAAAACTTGCCCATGTCGAAAAAGGCCAATCCGCTTTGGCAGCAGCAAAATTTAGCGAACTATTCGGGTAGAGGCGGTATTACCGACTTTACCGACAACTTTGCATTGAACATATATTTTACTCCCTCGCTTTACTTCCGTGGGTCGTTCAGCGTAACCCAAAGAACAACAGAGAACAATTCTTTTGTGGACCCACTAGATAGTAGGTTTAAGACAGCGAGTGCCAATAAGAAAGGAACACTAAATGTCTCAGAACAAGAAGATTTGAGTTGGACAGCTAAAGGAGAAGTGCATTACAATCAACGACTGGATAAGCATTTCGTTAATTTAACAGGAGCAATAGACTTGCAAGAGCAAATTGCCAGAAGCAGAGATCACCGTTATGAGGGATTTAGCCTGGGACAACTGTCTACCCCCATTTACGCTGCACAGCAAGATGGTAAGGCTGGCGACTCAAAAACGACGATTAGAACTGTGGGTTGGCTGGGTGCTTTGAACTATACTTATAATGAGATATACCTTTTGGATGCCTCTTTCCGTTTCGATGGCTCCTCGCAATTCAGCTCGAAGAAACGTTTTGCGCCATTCGCTTCGGTTGGTTTAGGTATCAACATACACAAATATCCTTTCATGAAGATGTTCCCTTGGGTTAATTCTCTTCGTTTTAGGGGTACTTATGGAAGTACAGGTAAGGTAACATTCTCACGTTTCGATGTGATAAGCAGCTATAATGTGGATACGAAGTCGTGGTATTATACAGGCCCGGCGGTTACGTTGGCCACTATGGGTAATCCAGATCTGACATGGGAGTTAAGCAAAACACTAGACTTGGGTTTCTCTTTCGAACTATTTAAGAGACGACTATTCTTCGAGGCCACCTATTATCATAAGGCCACCGATAGGACAATCGACCAGATAAAGATTCGCCCTTCATCTGGATATAATAGTTATAGTGGTAATGCTGGTGGTGTATTGAATGAGGGCTTTGAATTGAAAACCAATGTTACGGTCTACCGCGACCGCGATCTCTCTGTGGTATTTAACGCAAATCTAGCTTCTAACAAGAACCGCATAACCAAGCTAAATCCCTCGATTGAGGAATATAACAAGCGCATACGTGAAAACAATAGGATTGAAAATGGCGGACGAGGCGGCTCTCTCCCACCCATACTCTATTATGTAGGTGCTTCCACCACGGCCATCTATGCCGTTCCTTCGTTGGGAATAGACCCCGCAACAGGAGTAGAGTTGTTCCGCAAGAAGGACGGGACGATAACCAAGGAGTGGAATCAAAACGATATGCAGGTTTGTGGAGACCTAAATCCCGATGTGCAAGGAACGTTCGGCGTGAATGTGGCCTACAAGGGGGTTTATCTAAACACCACGTTTAAGTACGCCTATGGTGGGCAGGCCTATAACCATACGCTTGTTTCGAAAGTGGAAAATGCCAAGATAAAGGATGAGAATGTAGACCGTCGCATCCTTACCGAGCGGTGGCGTAAAGTGGGCGACGTGTCTGCCTTCTATGGTATCAGAGAAAACGCAGTGACTAATGCCACATCGCGTTTTATTCAAAATGACAACTACGTTTATTTTAATAGCTTAACGTTGGGTTATGATTTTCCCAAGACTATTATCTCGAAGTTAAAGCTGAATGCCTTATCGTTAACTTTCAACGCCTCGGATTTGGCCAGATGGAGCACGGTGAGGGTAGAACGCGGACTCTCTTACCCATACGCGCATACCTATAGTATCGGCTTGCGCGCCAGTTACTAACAACGTATCAATATTAAAAGACAAAGCGTATGAAACGTACGATATATTTTCTAATTACATCGGCAATGCTAAGCCTTGTGTTTAGTAGTTGCAACGATTGGCTCACTGTGCCAGTAGACGGTAAGTCTACATCAACCGAACTCTATACAGGTTCGGAAGGATATAGGGCTTCACTTAATGGTATTTACAAAGGATTGGCAGTGGATGAGCTGTATGGGCTGCAATTGCAATACGGCGTTATCGACTTTTTCTCTAACCAGTACCGCAAGGACATGCCACAAGATGAACTGAACAGCACCATCTTCATTGCTGCTGGTAAGCGCGAATTTAAGAATGTGGCCTTGCAACCTGTGCTTAACAGCATGTGGATGACTGCCTATAACAGAATTGCCGCAACCAACGACCTCATCGATAACGTGTCGAAAGCGAGCGATTCGAAGTTTAGGCAAGGGGAGATGGAACGCAAAATGATATATGGTGAGGCTTTGGCCATACGTGCATTGCTACATTTTGATATGCTCAGGCTCTTTGCTCCTGCACCCATAAACGATGATGGGCAAACCTATATTCCATATATCACCACCTTTCCAGAAATTCTTGGTACGCACATTTCTGTGAAGGCGGCTTTGGATATGGTGATTAAAGATTTGGAAGATGCACGCGAACTAGTGAAACTGTACGACTTTTCACCCTTGGGTATGAGTGCTAATGCTTCGGGGAAGGCTCGATTTTATAATACACTAGAATCTGGAATGGAGGGCTACAATAATGCAACAGAGCTGGACGAGTTTTTCTTTGGACGCGGCTACCGATTCTCTTATTGGGCTATATCGGGACTGTTGGCAAGGGCTTACCAATATAAAGCAGCCTACGACGCATCGTTTTACGAGAAGGCAAAGGTTCTTGCACAAGAAATTCTTGACGCGAAATGCACTGATGTTAAAGGTGGAACGAGTTATTATCCCTTTAAGAATGAGAACTTTGGAGGATTCGCCTATGTAGAAGATCCTGAGCAAATGGAGAATATTCGTATGGTGGGCAACCTTCTACTAGGAATTTACAGAGATAACGAAGCTGAGCAAAAACTTGCGGAAATAGCGGCTAGTTTCCCACGTGAGAAGAGATCGCCTGCACAATATAATTTCTGTGCCGTTGACGTAAATGGACAAGATATCTTTAAAACAACAGGTGGCGTAGATGAATCGAAAGATGATATACGTTGTTCAAGGTTGCTCTTCAAACCCATAAACTCTTATAATGTTTTGCTTTCCACCAAATGGTATGTCAAGACAAGAGCATTGGACGAAGGCAAACGCACGCTGAACATCTTCCCAATATTGCGTACGTCTGAGATGCGATTCATCATAGCCGAGACTCTGGCAAGGAACAATGAATTTGACAAAGCATACGAAATCCTTAATGAGATGCGTAGGAATAGAGGTTTGTATAGTGGTGACCTGCCAACGCAAAGTTCGTTGGACGGCTTCTTGAAAGACCTGGTGCGCGAGGGACAACGCGAATGGATTAGCGAAGGCCAATTGTTCTACTTATACAAAAGGCTAAATTTTGCAGTGAAACGGCACGACGGAACTATGGCTCCCTTTAAGAATGAAGAGTGTGTGGTGCCACTGCCCATTGAGGAATTAAGATAACCCTTAACGTTTTGTTTATGAAAAGATTATTATATTATATCCCTTTGGCCGTATTGGCCTTGTTGGTGGGCTGTAAAGAAGAAGCATTACTGACATTTGGAGACGATAGATACGTTTATTTTGAGAAGTTCTATCAGGATGCGGCTGCGCCTGGCAAAGAAAAAGCCGACTCTACTATGGCGTCGTTCTTTTTCTACAACGACGATGTTAACAGCATTGATGCCCTATTGGAAGTTCATATCGCAGGGCGAAACCTCACACACGATGAAACCTTCAAACTGCGTGTGGTGCCAGAAGAAACTACTGCCAAGCCTGAGGAGTATGAAATAAAGGACATTTATACCTTCCGTGCACGTGAGGCCGCACCTAATGCGACCAATAGAAACGACACCATTGCTATTAAGATGAAACGTTCGGCTCGATTGAAAGATTTTCCACATGGGTTAAGGCTGATGGTGGAACTTGTTCCGCAAGGCGCACTGCAATTGGGACAAAGCGAAAGGACTAGAGCACTGGTGGTACTTACTCGTGATGCCATTAAACCAAAATGGTGGAAAGATGGAATTGAGACAAACCTCTTGGGCACCTATTCGAGCAAGAAGTACAAACTCTTTGTGACACATATAGACACCAAGCTAATCTTCAATGACGAATTGGTGAAGAGGCATACCGCAAAGGCTATATTGATGGTGAGAAACTTTAAAAGATGGTTGGCCGAACATCCGAAAGAAGCCGTAGAGGAAGATGGCGTAACGCCGATAACAGTAAATGTATAGTGTTGCACTTAAAAAACAGACATGTGTTATGAAAAGGATTAAACATTTCATGATATGGCTGAGCGTTCCCCTTTTATTGGGAGCTTGTTTCAGCGATGAGGGAAACTACGAATACGAGTCTCTCAAACCTCCAACGTGGACACGTGATTACATGAGTAGCCCAATACAGATTTCCGTTAGGGAAGGAAGACCCATAAGAATAGACGGAACGAAGTGCTTTAATTGGGGTAAACTCGACTCGTTGCAGCGCAGTGGGGAAGTGCGCTACGAATGGAGCTACTATGGAAAGGTTTTCTGTACAGACTTGAAAGCAGAAGTCCCATTTGATGAGTTTATGAGACGATGTGGATTGGAGGAGATGCCCATATCATCGTTTGAAAGAGGTGACTTCGCGATTATAGAGAAATCCTCGGGCGTTTCCTTTAAAGTGTTGACAAGTTTCTATTTCCATGCGCAGGTAGATGAGGCCGACTTCCTTGTCTATTCGGAGAAATCACCTAACGAACCCCATGTAGGAAAGGTTAATCTCCTGCGCCTAGATTATTCGCGCGACCCGCAGACGGGCGGATATGTTTGTGACTTCGTATTGAGCGACCGCCATTTCTCTCAGGATTTGCCAGGTACGCCAAAACAACTAGACCTGTCTGCGGCAAAGAATGTGAGCCTTGTTGGAACGGCAACCGCCATTACCGAAGAAGGCGATGCGCATGTACTCAATGCGGCCACCTTGAAAAAGGTTTGGGACTTGAGCTCGCAGTTTGATGGTGATACTCCCGCTGACTTTAAGGTTAGTTCGCGTAAGGACCAAGAGGAAGGTGGTACAGACTCGCAGGCCTTTACATGGGTTGCAACAAAAGACGGACGCGTATTTACTCGACAGTTTGAAAAACATTATTTAGGAGGTAAGTTCATATCGGAGCCTTACTACCTAGACTCGCTAGGGTATAAGATTACGCAATTTGGACATACCTGTTGGGGTATAACGAATATCCCCTGTTACGACGAGAAAAATAAACGTGTGCTTATTGCGACAAGTTTACAAAAGGATGCCTACGGCCCATATCGAACCTATATGACCACGCTCTACAAGGACGGATGGAAGGGTGTACCTGTAATGAAAATGCCCGACGACACAGAAGTGTATTATCTAACGATAATGAACGGCAATAAATATTGGGACAATTATGCGAATAGCTGGTTCCAGATATACTATAATACGGGTGGTAAGTCGATGGTTGGTACGTTTGCCGTAGACAATCGTGGACGGCGACTAAATGAACCTAACTCGTACGGAACGCCGTATGAGGTGACAGGCCATTTGTTTAACAAGAAAACGGTTTTTCTAGTTGCAGCAGGAGACCGTATAGCGACGTCAAGCTCGAAGGCTTATATTGACCTTTTCTCCGAAGGAAATGAGGTGTATGGTATTAAACGGAGTGGTTTGGGCTGGCCTAACCAATCTAGTTACGAGATAATCAAACTTCCGCTTAAGGGGATTACGTCTACGATAACCAGTATGACTTACAACCGTGACGACTTGTTTGGTGGTTCGAATTATCATGAATTGGTGATTGGTTGTGAGAATGGGGACATCTTGGTTTACGAGGCTGAAGAATTGTTGAACCCTTCATTCAGAAAGAAATTAAATGTGGGTGGTAAGGTGGTTGCCATTAAGCAGCTTGGACTTATCCGCGCCACAGTAGACATGTATTAAAAATACAACACGGCCGCCCCTTACCCAAGGTGGTGGGGTGGCCGCAAAACAAAAACAGATAAAATGCAGAACATGATGGTTTTAAAGAGAAGTGCCGGCGCACTGATGATGCTGTTGGCTGGCGCGTTTGCCGTGCAGGCGCAAAGTGTAGATAAGGTAAGCCTTAACGTTAGCGTGGCCAACAAGGGTGGCGCACCAACTGTTACGCTCAAAAAGTCGCCCGAATGCCAGGCCTATTGCCTAGCACTGTTCACATCAGACATTGCCGGAATCATCAAAGACGAGGTAGTTGACGGATATTTTACCGGTCAGAAGAAACCCCGATACACCGACAACGCCAAAGATAAGAAACTGGTAGACTACGGATTGGTGGTTGTTCCGGAGAAAGAATACACCCTCATCGCCCTTGGTTATGGCAAAGACGGCAAGCCCGGCAAGGTGTCTCGCACGCAGTTTACCGCTCCTCGCAGACAAGGTTTCGCCTCGGCGCAGGTGCTGGCACAGGTTATGAACATCGGACCCGACAGCGTTACGGTGAAGTTTACGCCCAACACCGACGTGGCTGGCTACGCTTTATGCCAGTTTGAGGGTGGAACCATCGAACAAACCGTGAAAGAACACGGCCCCATGATGGGTTTCTCCAACGCTTACGACATGATTAAGCAGTTCAGCGGCAAAGACTACACCACCGAAAAGCAACACACTTGGCGCGAGATGGTGCCCGATGCCAATTACGAAATCTGCGTGTTGCCATGGGATAAGAATGGCGTTTTCCAAGAGATAACCAAGGTTCCCGTTACCACGAAAAAGCTTGGCGGACCCGGCGAAGCCACAGTCGACATAAAGATTGGCGAATTTGGCGGTAGCAAGAAAGGCGGCTACTATCAGGATGTAGTGTACTCGCCCAACGACCAAGCATCGTTGCACCGCGACATCATCATCACCGAAGAGGCCTTTAACAAACCCGACATGGGCAACATCGGTGTTATCAAGATGCTGCAAACCGACCATCCCAAAGACATTTACTGGAACCAATACCGCGTGGACAGGGCAAGATGGAACGCTACACCGCTCACCACTTACTACGCTTGCTCGATGGCTAAGAACGTAGACGGCAAGTGGGGCGAACTTAAAAAGGTGAAGTTCACAACGCCTGCCGCAAAAGAATAACGCGAAATCTATAAACCGCTCTTGATGGAACCTTGATTTTAGCTGGCATACTTTGCTCATTGCTAGGTGGTTCATGGCAATCGTGTACCCCTAGCCGTGAGCAAATGGTGCCCGCCTAGGCAAGGTATGGAATAAATGGGCGGCAACGAACAATCGCAAGGTGGCATTTCGGGGTAGCTTAAAGCCAGTTCTAAAAAGCCAATAAAGTTTATTTCAGGAGCCAGCCTTTGTAAATAACGGCAGCCCTATTCGATAACAGAGCATATCCAGGACATGCCTTAAACCCAAACTAAATAGCAGGTAGGACGAACCGCCCTCGGCGCATTTCTCCTCCATCTCGGCATCTCGCACTATCCAAACTATACATAACCTAGGGGCATTTCCTAACACTTTCGCCCCCATAACCTTGCGGATGCCGAACGAGATGCAGCTGGGGCGGGCCTGCCGTGCTACGTTTGTCGAGGGTAAACCGACGACTTAACATCGCTAACAAGTAACCGATTTATTGAAACAAGAATGAGTAACCTAAAAACAATCCTGCGGGGCTGGGCGCTCTTAGCCCTGCTTGTCCCCACTAACTTGCGTGGACAAGGCGTTAACCAGGCCCCACCCATCCCCGTGGACACCGCCGTAAGGATAGGCAAACTGCCCAACGGACTGACCTATTACATACGCCATAACAACTGGCCAGAGCATCGCGCCGACTTCTATATTGCACAGAAGGTGGGCTCGATACAAGAAGAAGAGAGCCAACGCGGACTGGCCCACTTCCTAGAACACATGTGCTTTAACGGAACAAAGCATTTCCCTGGCAACGAACTTATCCGTTACTTGGAAACGCTTGGCGTGAAGTTTGGTGGCGACCTCAATGCCTACACCTCCATCGACCAAACCGTTTACAACATATCCAACGTGCCTACCACGCGCCAGACGGCACTCGACTCGTGCTTGCTGATACTCAGCGACTGGGCAAACGCCCTTACTCTCGACCCTGCCGAGATTGACAAAGAGCGCGGAGTAATACACGAAGAGTGGCGCGAACGCACTGGGCCTAACATGAGAATGCTCGAACGCAACCTACTTAAATTATATTCGGGAAGCAAATATGGCGCACGTTTCCCCATCGGACTGATGAGCGTTGTGGATAACTTCAAGCCCAAAGAACTGCGCGACTACTACGAAAAGTGGTATCATCCCTCCAATCAGGGCATTATTGTGGTGGGCGACATCGACGTGGCCCACACCGAGGCCATGATTAAAAAGCTTTTCGGCCCCCTGAAGAACCCCGACAACCAAGCGAAGATAGTGGATGTGCCCGTACCCGACAACGAAGAACCCATCATCGTTGTGGATAAGGATAGGGAACAGGCCAACAGCTCGGTCGAAGTGTCGTTCAAACACGAGGCATGGCCCGACTCGCTCAAACGCAACGTAGACTATCTTTTGGCCAATTATGCCAAGAACATGGCCCTAGGCATGCTCAACGACCGCTATGCCGAGGCTGTACAAAACTCAACCAACTGTCCTTACTTGGGCACATCGGCTGCCGATGGCACTTACATCTTCGCCAAAACAAAGGGTGCTTTCACCATTAGTGCAACGCCACGCGACATGGCTGGTACTGCCGCCGCATTGCAAGCCGCACTTGTTGAGGCTCATCGCGCTGCCAAGTTCGGGTTCACCCAAAGCGAGTACGACCGCGCCAAAGCCAACTTGCTCAGTGCATTGGAAAAGGCATACAATGGTCGCGACAAGCGTGGCAACGCCTCGTTTGCCGACGATTACAAAGGTCATTTCCTCTCGCAAGAGCCCATCCCAGCCTTCGAAGACTATTACGAGATAATGAAACAGTTGGTGCCCAACATCCCGTTAACCGCCATCAACGCCATTCTGCCGCAGCTGTTGCCCGAGACCGACCGCAATATGGTTATCATCAACTTCAACAACGAAAAGGAAGGCAATGTGTATTCTACGCCCGAATCCTTGTTGCAAGCTGTGCACGCCGCACGCCAAACCAAGGTAGAACCCTACGTTGATACGGTGAAGGAGGTTCCATTGATGACCAAGTTACCCCGTCCTGGCAAGATTGTAAAGGAGAAAAAGAATGCCGAATTGGGTTATACCGAGTTGAAACTGGCCAATGGCGTAACCGTTATCTTGAAGAAAACCGACTTTAAGAAAGACCAAGTGAACTTTGCCGCAAGCGCACATGGCGGCAAGTCGCTTTATGGTCCGAAAGACTACACCAACTTGGCCGTATTCAACGACATTGTGTCCATTAGCGGCTTAGGTGGATTCCGCAGTATGGAGTTACCCAAGATACTTGCTGGCAAGATTGCAAGTGCAGGCCTCTCCATTGGCGATAAGTATATGGGCATGTCGGGCGGTTCGTCTAAGCGCGATGTCGAAACGATGTTGCAGCTGGCCCACCTGTATCTGTCGGGTGGCATCACCAAAGACGAACAAGCGTTTGCCACCCTGATGGACTCGTGGCGCACGGCACTTAAAAACCGCGCCCTCAACCACGACATTGCTTTCAACGACTCGCTCGTGGCCACGGTCTACGGCCATAACCCACGTCTTCGCCCCGTGTTGGAAGCCGACCTGCCCGACATCAACTACGACCGCATACTGCAAATAGCACGCGAACGCACGAACAATGCCGCTGCATGGACGTTTAGTTTCATTGGCGACTTCGACGAACCGCAGCTCCGCAAGCTTATCTGTCGTTATCTCGGTTCGCTGCCCACTAAGGGAAAGGTGGTTAAAGGTCATCTCACCAGTTCGTTTGCCAAAGGTAAGATAGAGAATGTGTTCCGTCGTAAGATGGAAACACCCAAAGCAATGGCTTGCGTTATGTGGCACACCACCGACGTACCTTATTCGGTGGAGAATGCCGTACGTATGAACATGATTGGCCAAATTCTCTCTATGGTTTACATCAAGACAATCCGCGAAGACGCATCGGCAGCCTATTCGGTGTCGGCAGAAGGCGGAGCAACCATCGAAGGCGACTACCACGACTACTCTGTATTGGTTACTTGTCCTGTGAAACCAGAGAAACGCGACACGGCTATGGCCATCATCTATCGCGAGGCCGAGAACATGACGCGCACTTGCGATGCTGCCATGCTCGACAAGGTGAAAGAGTATATGCTTAAAAATGTGGCTAGTGCCGAGAAAACCAATGCTTATTGGAGTGGCGTCATCAACATGTATCGCCGCCACGGCATCAACATGCACACCCGCTATCGCGACATGATTAAGCAACAAACACCCGAAAAGCTGTGCGCGCTGATGAAACAAATCTTGCAAAGCGGAAACCGCATCACCGTGGAAATGCTGCCGCAAGAGTAGAAAGGCGTTTAAAGGGGAAAGGGTGTTTAAAGGTGAAAAGGTGAAAAGATGGCTTGCGCTTTAAAGGTGAAAAGGTGAAAAGGTGAAAAGATGGCTTCGCCATTTAAACAGCTTGCCTAGTAAACCTAGTAAGCCTAGCGTATCTAGTAAACCTAGTAAGCCTAGCGAACCTAGAATGCCTAGTGTGCCTAGAAAGTCTAGTGTATCTAGAAAACCTAGTACAACTAGCAAACCTAGCACAACTAGAAATCCTAGCCCCACCAGCAAGCTAAACCAAATGCTTGTTAGCTCATCCCCTCATTCCCCTTTAAACGCGGACAAACGCCAAGAAATCATAGAGTGATGATAAAATGTTTGTGATTTTAATGGTTTGATGAATTAATGGAGAAACAAACTGGTTCGTAGATGAATAGGTTTATCAGAGAAGTCGCGGAGAAATAGTTGGTCTTCATGTCCCATTTTGGGCAGAATTCTCTTACGCTTCTTTGCTCCATTAATTCTTTTTTGGCCTTTCCTTGCAGCAACTGCCATGCAGCAAAAAGGGGGAACAGCCAATCTCTCGGCCATACGCAAAACACAAATGGGCGTTAGCAATTTATCCCTATGTTGGGTAAAGGGCGTTGAAGGCAACGATTGTCTATGTTAAGGGTTGGCAATCGCCCGTTCAATGGTCTTCCCGGCATAGGGCCTTTTTTATTTGCGCTTGTTAAAGGTTAAAGCCCAATTGGGCATTAAAGCAAAGCGTTACGATAATCTTCCTCTCGTGCCTGAAATACCAATGACCAACTAACCATTTGCCCATATTCAGTGTTTCCTTTGGAAAAATGGAAGCGAATGCTATTAATCCCAGCCGGTTCATTAGGTCGTTCATCAAATATTTTAAGTTGATTTCATCGTTTCCTGTTCATCCTTCGTTTGTTTGTCGGCATCCTGTCTGTCTTTTTCTTGAAGGCGTGCTGGCTACGTCAAGAGAAAAAGGCAGACAATTTGCCCAACAATACACAAAATCTGTACAGGCCGATTTGGGTTTAATGTCCGATTGTGTGTTAAGCCCAAATCATTTTTTACCCGGCACTTTTCGCCTTTTCACCTTTAAAGGGCGAAGCCATCTTTTCACCTTTTCACTTTTTCACCTTTAAATGCCTTCTAACTCTTTCACCTTTATTGCAATTGGACCGAACAACGGTGCCGCATTCCCCCATAGCGCCCTCTTTCCTCGTTGCGCCCTAAAACAAATAAGCCCCTCCGAAGAGGGGCAATAGGGACTAAGCCTTCGGCATATAGCCTTATTGTGATAAGATGTAGAATAAATCTTATGGCTGCAAAATTAGCAATAACATTTGGCACTGCCAAATAATTAATGTAATTTTACACCTAAATCCTAATGGGATAGTAAATAGCAAGAAACAAACGACACCATAACTAACGATTATGATTACACGAATATTAGGCCTTGATACTGGTACAAACAGCCTTGCTTGGGCTGTGGTAGACAGAGATGCCAACGGAAACTACACGTTGGTGAAACGCGGCGATGTTATCTTCAGCGAAGGCGTAAAGATAGAAAAAGGCAAAGAATCGTCTAAAGCCGCCGAAAGAACAGGACACAAATCGTCGCGCGTGCAGTATGCTAGGCGACGTCTGCGTAAGATTGATACGCTGAAAGTGCTTGTAAGTCTCGACCTATGCCCTTATCTTTCCGACGAGCAACTGAGCCAATGGAAAGCCAAGAAGACATATCCGCTCACCGACGACTTTATGCTTTGGCAGCGTTCGGGCAGTGCCGAAGAGAACAATCCTTACTATTGTCGCTATCGTTGCCTAACCCAGAAGCTCGACCTTACCGACCAAAGCCAGCGTTTTCTTCTTGGTAGGGCATTCTATCACTTGGCGCAACGTCGTGGGTTTCTTAGCAACAGGCTCGACACCAGTGCCGATTCCGAGGAGTCGGGCAAGGTTAAATCGGGCATTGCCCAGCTTTCTGTCGAGATGGAAAAGGCTGGTTGCCATTATCTAGGCGAGTATTTCTATCAGCTCTACCGGCAACACGGCAACACCGTCAGGTTAAGGAGCCGATATACCGACAGGGAAGAACATTATAAAAAGGAGTTTTTGGCCATCTGCGAAAAACAAGAACTGGATGCGCAATGGGTTGAAAAACTGCAAAAAGCCTTGTATTTCCAACGCCCGTTAAAGTCGCAACGCAAAGGTGTAGGCAAATGTACCTTCGAACCTAAGAAACCCCGCTGTGCCGAATCGCACCCCGATTACGAAGCGTTCAGAATGCTCTGCATTCTCAATAACATTAAGATAAAAACCCCTAAAGACGTTTCATTACGACCGCTAAACGCGGAAGAACGCGAAAAGGTGTGGCCGCTGTTTTTCAGAAAGTCTAAGCCCAACTTCGATTTCGAGGACATTGCAAAGGCATTGGCAGGCAAAAACAACTACGCCTGGTATAAGGAAGCAGGCGAAAAACCATTCAGGTTTAACTACCGCATGCACCAAGGCGTGCCGGGATGTCCTGTAACAGCGCAGCTGATAGACCTCTTCGGGCCTGATTGGAAGGCAGGCATTGCCGAAACATACATGGCAGTTGAAAAGAAGAACGGCACAAAGACCATCAACGAGATGGCCGATGATGTTTGGAATGTGCTTTATTCATTCTCGTCGAAAGACAAGTTAAAGGCTTTCGCCACCGAGAAGTTACAACTCGATGAGGCTCGTGCCACGAAGTTTGCCAATGCCAAACTTCCGCATGGCTTTGCCGCGTTAAGTCTTAAAGCCATTCGCAACATCCTGCCTTTCTTGCGCCAAGGCTTCATCTACGCCCACGCCGTACTCTTGGCCAAGATACCCGACATCGTTACAGCGGCTGTTTGGGATGATGCCGACAAACGCCAGCAGATTCTTTCGGGGCTGCTGGAGGTAATCGAGAACTATAACCCCAATGACCGTGGTATTGAGGGTACGATAGACTTCTGCATTAAAAGTCACCTCCAAGATGTGGTCGACCTGCGCCCAGGTGCAGCCGATGCACTTTACCATCCCTCGATGATAGAGGCCTATCCCGATGCAAAGCTTAACAAGATGGGCGTGTTTCAGTTGGGTAGCCCCCGCACCAACGCCATCCGCAACCCTATGGCCATGCGTTCGCTGCACATATTGCGCAGTGTGGTTAACCAGTTGTTGCGCGATGGCACAATAGACCGCGACACGGAGGTGCATGTGGAATATGCACGCGAACTGAATGATGCCAACAAACGCAAGGCCATAGCCGATTATCAAAAGGATATCGAACGCAAGCGTGCGGATTATCGCAAACGCATTATCGAACTGTATAAAGAAGAATGCCACAAAGAGATAGAACCCACTGACTCTGACATTCTTAAATTTCAGTTGTGGGAAGAACAAAACCACAAGTGCCTATACACAGACAGTGAGATTGGCATCTGTGATTTTCTAGGTGACAATCCAAAGTTCGACATCGAGCATACCATCCCCCGAAGTGTTGGCGGCGATAGCACGCAGATGAACTTAACACTCTGCGATGCGATGTTCAATAGGCAGGTGAAGGGTGCACGCCTACCCAGCCAATTGCCTAACCATGCAGACATATTGGTAAGAATTGCCCCTTGGAAAAGCAAGTGCGAAGACCTGCGAAAGAAATTAGACAAGATACGCACGTTCAGCGGAATGGCTAAGGAGATTAAAGACAGCCAGATACAAAAACGCCATCGCTTGAAGATGGAGCTAGACTATTGGCAGGGCAAGTACGAAAGGTTTACGATGACCGAGGTACCCGAAGGCTTTAGTCGCCGTCAAGGTGCGGGCATTGGTTTGGTTTCAAAGTATGCGGGATTGTTTTTAAAGTCGCTTTTCCACAGCGCAGACAACCCCAACAAGAGCAATGTGTATATGGTGAAAGGCGTAACCACAGCCGAGTTCAGGCGTATGTGGGGGCTACAAGGCGA
>ERZ773067.918-NODE-918-length-16467-cov-15.470266_pt1 | contig 16467 bp, 13 predicted proteins | sample MGYA00580622_ERZ773067 | MGnify/ENA primary metagenome ERZ773067 (study PRJEB29015, sample SAMEA2737998) | human oral metagenome | biome: human oral; feature: human-associated habitat; material: dental | place: China | collected 2113 ...
TTCACGGGTGCACCGATGCCGACGATGCCGATGTCAAGCTTCTCCCAGAACTGCAAGATCTGCTCGAAGTTCACATCTTGGCGAATCGCTGCTGCAATCTCCGCCGTACGCGCAATTGCAGGCGCGTAGATGTAGTGACTGCGTCCGCCGAACGCATTCGCGAGTTCATAGCAGAGAGTGTTCACATGGAGATCGCTGTCGACGCTCTCAGGACCGCCGTCGAGCGGAACAAAGTCCGCGTCGACGGGATGCAGACGCTCTGCTGCCGCATAGCGTGTCAGCTCGCGGATGCTCGTCCCCCACGCGAGACCGATGGTCTGCCCATCGGCGGCGATCCGCCGCAGGAGACTCAGCCCCGCCTGTGCCATGCGGCTCTTGACCTGCGCGAGGTCGATGCTGCGGGCGACGACGTATGCCTCTCGAAGTCCGAAGCGACGCTCAAGTGCGCTTTCAAGTTCCTCGTTGCTGTCCGTCTCGACGGTGATGCGGACAATGCCCGCCGCAAGTGCTCGTTTGAGATACTTGCTCACTGTTGTGCGGTCGACACCGAGGCGTGCGGCGATCTCGCTCTGCTTCAAACCATCTGTATAGTAGAGGTTTGCCGCCTTGATCAGGATTCGTTTATCCACGGCCTGCATATTGTTTTCCTCCTAGGAGAATTCATCTTCACATTTGTGAAGGGTTAGCGCTATTGTCGTCCTGACAAGCTGAATATAGCGCGAAGCTGAAAATAAGACAAGAAAAACCGCCGTAAAATCTGTATTTCACAGCGGTTTTTCGTTATTTTTAAGTTTTATTGTCACGTTTGTGAAACTATCGTCTCGTATGTGATGATAGAGCTTCTACGCGTGGAATCCGGAGAGGTCGAGGGCGTCAAAGTCCGCGATGAGCTCCCGTACGGTGCGTTCAATCGCGTCCGCACCGCCTGCGGCATCCGCCTCGATATTGAGCGGCATGTTCGGGTCGTGCAGCGACATGCGCAGCAGCGCCCAGCCGCCGTCAAACACGATGCGCACGCCCTCGTAGGAGGGGCTGGCGATCGTGAGCCCCTTTTCCTTTGCGCGTGCCTCGAATGCGGCAAGCACCTCCTGCCCGTAGGCTTTCGGATCGCTTTGGCCGAGGATCTTGATGCGGATCTCGCGTGCCTCAGCGGGGTGGCGGAGGTTTGCGATGAGATCATCGAGGGTTCTCCCCTCCGCACGTGCCTTTGCCGCCGCGATGAGGAGCTTGACGGCGAGATAGGCACCGTCGTCGAGGTAGTAGTTCTCGCTGAGTGCGCCGTGTCCCGAGGTCTCAATGGCGAGGGGGGAGACTTCGCCCGCTTCGTTGCGGCGAATACACTCGTTGATGACGTTCTTGTAGCCGCGCATGTAGCGCAGGTGCTTCAGATGCAGGTCATGTTCGAGGAAGTCGTGCAGCCCGTCCGAGGTCACAGAGTCGGTGATGATGGTCGAGCCGGGGTAGTCCGGTGCGAGGATGGCTGCCATCATGGCGATCAGGGCGTTGCGGCTGACATCAGTGCCATCCGCGAGGACAGCGCTCATGCGGTCGACATCGGTGTCGAAGATGAGCCCGAGGTCGGCATCGTTCTCGATGACGGCCTCCTTGATCGCACGCATGGCTTCCGGGTCCTCGGGGTTCGGAATGTGGTTCGGGAAGTGTCCGTCGGGGTCGAGGAACTGGCTGCCCGAGGTGTCCGCGCCGAGCGGCGTGAGGATGCGTCCTGCAAAGAAGCCGCCCGCGCCGTTGCCCGCATCGACGACGATCCGCATGCCCGCGAGCGGCTTTTCTGCGCCGCCGAGTGCTGTGCGGATTTTGCCGACCAGGTGCTCGCTGTAGCGGCCGATGAGGTCGAATTTCAGCACGTTGTCGAGGCTGCCGTGTGCCTCCTCCGCCTCGGCGGCGTAGGCGAGGATCTTTTGGATGTCGGCCTTGTCTGCGCCGCCCTCGGCGGTGAAGAATTTCAGTCCGTTGCGGTTGTAGGGGAGGTGGCTCGCCGTGATCATGATGGAGCCGTCCGCCGCTGTGTCCTCGAAGATGGTCGCCATGAACATGGCGGGCGTGGAGGCGAGCACGCAGTCAATGCCGTGTGCGCCCGTGTGTGTGAGCCCCGTGAGGACGCAGTCCTTGATGGCGAGTGCGGAGATGCGCGAGTCGTGGCCGACGGCGATCTGCAGCTCGGCGGGCTTCTTGCCGGTCTTCTCCGTGAGGAGACGAACAAAGCCCTTTGCAATGCGGTTTGCCGCCTCGGGTGTGAGGGTGACAGGCTCATCGGGCACACCGGGGACGGCGACGCCGCGAATGTCGCTGCCGTTCGCGAGCTTCTTGAAATCATCGTACGTCAATGGCATTGGGATTCCTCCTTTGATTATTTTGGCGTTATGTTTTCGTACCGTGCAGGCTTTGCTGGGGGTTCGCTTCGGAGCATCACACGGCACGCACGATTCGCAGATCACTATGCACCGAAGAACTCCTCCTCGAGGGCGATGCAGAGGGTGTGGTAGATCGGGAGGTGGTACTCCTGTATCATATATGTCTCCTCGGCGGGTGCCTTGATCACAATGTCGGCGTAGCCGCCCGTGACGCATTTGCCGCCCGATGCGCCCGTGAGTGCGATCGTCGTGAGCCCCAGTGCCTTCGCCATTCGGAAGGCGTAGAGCACGTTTTTCGAGTTGCCCGAGGTCGTGATGCCGAGCAGGACATCCTCGGGCTTTCCAAGTCCCAAGACCTGCTGTGCAAAGGTGAGGTCGGGTGCCTGATCGTTCGAGAACGCCGTGCTGATCGCGAGCTGTGAGGGCAGCGAGATCGCGGGGAGTGCGCCCTGCAGGTTCTGCATAAAGTAGTCGACGGTCTTTGGATCGGTCGCGTCGCATGCCTCGTGCAGCTTCTCAATCAGATCCTCGTCGAGGTGGCGCGGCAGGAGAAAGCCCTTCATCAGCTCGCCTACGATGTGCTCCGCATCCGATGCACTGCCGCCGTTGCCGCAGACGATCAGTTTGCCGCCTGTACGGCAGCTCGTCACGAGTGCCTCAATCGCAGCGCGGATATCTGTGCCGCAGACCTCGAGCGCGGGATAGCGCGCGATGAGCGTGTCTACGGCGGCGTAGGAAGAATCTTTCATTTTTGTTGCTCCTTTGTGGCTGGTGTTTGTATTTCTTTTATTATGGATGATATGAACGGCTTTTTCAAGGGGAAAACGGTGATAAATATGGGAAAGGAGAACGGTATTTGTTTAAATTTATAGTTATTTATAGCTATTTTATGGAATTTGTTTTTATTGTTTTCTGAGGACGCAGATGTGAAGCGGTGATGGTGATGAGACGTCAGAAAAGTAATGAAAACGCCCCGCAGATATGCATCTGCGGGGCGTTTATGTCTTTGCTGCTACCGGCTGCGGTAGTGGTCGGCAATCGCACGCGGGCTGTCACCGGCGAGACCCGTGTGTGCATTCATGGGCGCTGTGTAGGATGCGGGTGCGCCTTGCGGACGTATGTCCGTGATGGGTGGCTGCGGTGCTGCCGCCTGCTGCGGACGTGCCGCACGCTGGTAGACGTTCTCCTCCTTGCGGCCGCGGAAACGGTTCCAGAGCCAGCGGATTGCCATGAAGGCGACCATGGCGATCGCGACGTTCGCAAGGACACCGAGGATGTCGGCGAGGAAGCCGCCGCCCATGCCGAACATGGAGGCAAGCAGTCCGCCGAGCATCATGCCGCCCGCGAGGAGGCCGATGTTCCGCAGGGTGTTGCCCCAGCCTGTGCCCTTCTGTGCCGCTCCTGCGGCATTCGGCGTATTCGCCTTTGCGCCTGCGGCGGGCGCGTTCTTGTCGAGCTGATTTGCGCTCTTGGAGGGAGCGTAGCCCGCGCCGTTGCCGGAGACAGATTTGCTTTGGCTGCCGCTCTGCGTGCTCGGTGCCGCCTTCGGCGCGGGCGCAGACTTCGGTGCGATGCGCGCACCGCCCTTTGCCGCCTCGGCCTGTGCACCGAGCGTGCTCTGCACGGTCTGCGGGAGGATGAGGGGGGCGGTAAAGGTCAGCGAGCCGACCATCGCCGCAGCGATAAGTTTCTTCAGTTTCATTCGATGTTCTCCTTTATGTTCTTTCGATATGGGGAAGCCCCGGTATTCGTAACCGAATTGAAAAACGCAAATTAATACCTTGACGAGCGGTGCTCCGTAGCAAACCCTAGTGGAGCAAGCGGGAAAAAGTGTGCGACCCGCCCCCTGCGGATTTTGACCGTTCAAGCGAAGCGCGTTTGAAATCCGCAGGTATTTAGGCGGACGAGCACACGACCGCTTGCGTAACGAGGCGTTCTGCGAGGAGCACGCGAGGATGCCTTACTCCCGATAGGACTTTACATCCTCGGGGAAGGCGTAGATCTCGCCGACGGTGTCGAGCTCGCCCGAGAGATAGCGGTCGATGTCGTCCACGTCGATGTAGAGCTTGCACTCGATGTCGAGATAGCCCTGCTCGCGTCCGTCGGAGAGGTCGCGGATCGCCATGAGCTTCTCGCGGAGCTTCAGGAGATCGGTGCGCGTCGCGTGCACATCGAGGCGCAGCTGCGGCACGCCGTATTCTTTGAGGACTTCATCCATGGTCATGCGTTGTGACATTGTATTTTCCTTTCATTTTACCGAGAATCTGACTATTTGTCTTTTATACTATCCAATGATGCTGAATTTTGACTGAATGCTTCCGCAGAGGCTGTGTTCCCGCGCTGTTTTCGCAGGGCGAGGAGGGCAGCGGTGAGAGCACGCTTCTCGTGAAGGCAGCTCTCGTAGTCGAGATCGCCTACGGCGCACTGCATCCGAGCATCGAGGGCGCGCACCGCCGACTCCGTACGCCGTATGGCATCATTCAGATCAGACATGGCGCTTCCTCCCTCTGTCGTATTGTAGCAGTTTTGGGAAAAATTGTCTACATTTGCGTATCAACCTATGGTATAATGAGAATTATTGCAAAATGAGAAGAGGTTTCGCTTTGAAGAAGCTGTTCTATGAGAACGTACGTGAAAATACGCTCGCGCTCGAGCGCTCGCAGAAAGTACAGCGCACGCGCTTCATTCTTGCGCGCACGCTTGTCTTTCCCGCGATGCTGATCGTTCTGATTCACGGTTATGATATGGGCTCGGCAGCAGAACTCCTGATCGGCGGGTTTCTGCTGCTGCTCTTCGCCGTGCTTGTCGCGCGGCATCGGAAACTGGAGCGCCTGCTCCTTCTGACGAAGGCATACCTCGCGGTGACGGCGGGCTACCTTGAGCGCTTCTCGGGTGCGTGGAAGACGCTGCCCGAGGATGGTACCGCCTATGGGAAGGAGAAGCGGCCGCCGGATCGGGATCTGCATATTTTCGGCACGGCATCGCTCTATCAGTACCTCTGTGCGGCGCGGACGCAGGCAGGGCGGGAGCGCCTTGCGGCGGCACTCACGGCAACGCCGCGTGATCTCGAACGGACGCGGCGGCGGCAGGCGGCGGTGGCAGAGCTCCTCGCACATCCTCTGCTCTGCATCGAACTGGAGGCGCGCGGGGCGCGCCTGCCTGACGGGCACGATACGCGCGCGCTGGCGGAGGAGTTTGCACAGCCCCTCAAAGGTTCATTAAAGCTCATTTCTTGTATTGGCATTGTATTTGCAGTCGCCTGTACGATATCGTTTCTCTGGGCGGCTTTCCTGCACGGCCCGTGGGCACTGCCGCTCATACTCTTCATGTTCAACCTGACGGTCGCGATGGCGTTCTATCCGCGTACCCAGCGCGAGCTCGCGCCGCTCGGCCGTATGGCGCGTGAGCTCAGGCTCTACGGCAGGATTTTCTATGCCCTTGAGCGTGCTCCGCTGCGCGGGGAGGCATTCGCGGCAGTGCTTGCGCCGCTCTTTGCACCCGTCCGTGCGCGGCAGGCACAGAGCAGACTGACGACGCTCGCCCAGTGTGCGGCGATGCGGCGGAACTTTGTCTTTTTCGTCCTTGCCAACGGACTTCTCCTCTGGGATCTGCACTGCATGGCGTATTTCTCACACTGGCGCATCCAAGCGGGGGCTGCGGCGGCGGGGTGGCTGAAGGTCTGGGCGGAGGTGGAGGTGCTGCTCTCGCTCGCACGGATCGGGCATACACGTGAGGTGCACGCATTTCCACGATTCATCGACGGAGATGCACCGCAGCTCATGGCAGAGGGCGCGATGCCGCTCGTGATTCCCGAAGAGGCAGCGACGCCGAACGATGCGCACTTCACGGCGGGCACGCTTGTCATTACGGGATCGAATATGTCGGGCAAGACGACGTATATGCGTACACTTGGCTCGAATGCTGTACTTGCATACGCCGGCGCGCCTGTATGTGCAAAGTCCTTTGCGCTGACGCCGATGGCGGTCTACACGTCGATTCAAATCAGTGATGATCTCGCGGGCGGGATTTCGACGTTCTATGCCGAGCTGCTGCGCATCAAGAAGATGATGACGTACAGCAAGCGCGGCAAGCCGATGCTGATTCTCATCGACGAGATCTTTCGCGGGACGAACTCCGCCGACCGCATTGTCGGTGCGCGCGAGGCGATCCGCCGCCTGACGCTGCCGCACGCGATCACGATTGTGACGACGCATGACTTCGAGCTGTGCGACCTCGAACGCGAGGGTGTTCCTGTGACGAACGCGCATTTCGAGGAACACTATGAGGGGGACAAGATCCTCTTTGACTTCAAGATTCGCGAGGGGCGCTGCCGCACGACAAACGCGCAGTACCTGCTGCGGATGGCGGGCATCATGGGGGAGTGAGGGAGGCGCTTGTTGCTTGCTGTCGTGACATCCCTTGTAAAATCTGCTATAATAGGGAAGACTTTTACATAAGGAAGAGAACACGGCAAATTACCGCTGAAAGGATATGGAATGAGTGAGCAAGGTGCAAGACCCGCCGCAACGGCGGGGGGAATGACCGCTGCTGCGGTGGTCTATGCGCTCGCGGCGATCCATCTGCCCATGCTGACAATGATGATGGGGCTGCTCTGGCCGGTCTTTATCGCACTGGTTACGGTGCGTGAGGGGCTCCGCTGGGGCATGCTCGCAGCTGCGGCATCACTCCTCCTGACGATGCTGTTTGCGACGCCGGTGACGGGGGCGTTTTTCGTGCTCTCGTTCGCGCCGACGGGACTGGTGCTCGGGGCGCTCTTCCGGCGTGGAGCAGACCCCATGCGTGCACTCGTGGGCGGTGGACTCGCCTCCCTTGCCGGGAAGGCGGCTGCCGCCGGAATGATGTTCCTCATCTTCGGGCTGAACCCGTTTGACATCTCCATGGCAAATGAGACGATGGACGAGACGCTTGCGGTGTACCGCTCCCTCGGCATGAACGAGGCACAGCTGGAGGAGACGCGCGCGGCATCGGCGCAGGTGCTCGAGTTGTTCGTACTCATGCTGCCGGCGCTTTTTCTCGGCAGCTCCGTGATCGAGGTGACGGCGTGCTTTGTCGTTCTGCGCAAGGTGCTCCACCGTCTCGGAATTCCTGCGGCGCGGCTGCCCGCATTTACGGAGTGGCGGCTGCCCGTATTCTTCTCCTACCTCTTTGCGTTCTCCCTGATCGGCATTTACTGGGGGACGACACGCGATATTGCGTGGCTCTATCAGGCGGCGCTCAATGGATATCTGATCTCGTTTATTGCGGGACTCGTGCAGGGCATCTCCCTCATGCAGTTCCTGATGCAGCGCTTTCAGGTATCGTCCTTTGTGCGCGTTCTGATCTATGTATTCATTGCTCTGAACGGTTTTATGGCACAGATCATCTCGTGGACGGGGCTGTTCGATATCGCAGTCGACTATCGGAAAAAATTTCGTAAAAGCCAATAAGCAATACTTTGTATATACATTATCCATATAAAGAAGGTGTTTCTATGCCGCGGAATCTATCCGCGTGGATCGATCTCACGATCCATCTGATCGTCATGCTCGCGCTTGCGCTCGTGACGTTCTGCTATAATTCCTACGTCGGAGCGGCGGCACTCCTCGTCTGGGCGCTTCTTGCCGCATTCGCGTGGGAACGTTGTCGAGACAGAGAACGGCGATTTGACCGCTACTGTATGGGCATCATCCGCAATGTAAACGATGTGATGAACTATGCCGTGGATCGGCTTCCGCAGGCAATCCTCGTTGTGGAGAAGGAAGGACACCTTGAATGGTGCAACCGGCAGGTCGCGGAGTATCTTGGCGGTGTGAAGCCGGAGCAGGGAACGCCGGTGGCGGACTTCTGGCAGGATTTCAAGATCGAGGGCATCTGGGGGACGGAGGGCGAGTATCGCTTCGCACATGAGGGACGCACCTATCATGTCTATCATCGTACGGTGCCGACACCGCCCCAGATGGATCCTTTGATGGCGTTCTATGTCGAGGACGAGACGGAGCTCGCCGATCTGGAGAAACGGTTTCACGCGAGCCGGACAGCGCTCCTCTACATTCAGATTGATAACTATGACGAGATCATGCAGGGGCAGACGGAGGCAGAGCGGTCCCTGCTCCTGCTCGCTGTGCGTGAGCGTCTGGATGCGTGGATGAACGCCCTTGGCGGGTTCATGCGGAGCATCTCCGACGGCGAGTTTGTCGCACTGCTCGACCGCGCATCCCTTGACCATGCGATCGCGGAGAAGTTCGATATCCTCGATCAGGTGCGCAAGATTGTCAACTCAAAGGGCATGCCCGTCACGCTTTCCATCGGTCTCTCACTTGCGGCGGAGCAGTCGCTGAAGGAGCTCGGCGAGGAGGCGGAGGCAAAACTTGACCTTGCACTCGGGCGCGGCGGCGATCAGGTTGCGGCGGTCATCAGCGGCAAGACGCAGTTCTTCGGCGGCAAGGCCAAGGCGGTAGAGAAGCATACACGCGTTAAGGCGCGCGTAGTGGCACACGCGCTGCGCGACATCATGGAGAGCGCGGACGAGGTCTATGTCATGGGCCACCACAATGAGGACTATGACTGCTTCGGTGCGGCAATGGGAGTTGCGTGCATGGCGCGCGCACTCGGCAAGCCTGTGCACATTGTGCTCAGCGATATGAATGAGGGCATTGACCGCATTCTCGACATGGTGGGGAAAGATGAGGCGTATGACGGACTCTTTGTTCGTCCCGGGGATATCGCGGGGGTCGCCTCGCTTACCGCTCTGCTTGTGGTAGTGGATGCACACATCCCGCACATCCTCGCCGATCCGACGCTGCTTGACCGCATTCCAAAGATTGTCGTGATCGATCACCACCGCCGCAGCGAGAACTTTGTCAAGAATCCGCTGCTTGTCTACATTGAGACGGCATCGAGTTCTGCGAGCGAGCTGGTGACAGAGCTGTTGATGTACTTCGGTGACAGCGTCCGACCGACGCGTCTCGACGCGACGGCACTCTACTCGGGCGTCGTGGTGGATACGAAGAATTTCAGCGTCAGCGCGGGGGTTCGCACATTTGACGCAGCGGCATATCTCCGGCGCGCAGGTGCAGACCCCGTGCTCGTGCGGGCGCTGTTCCAGAGCGACTACGAGACGACAGTGGCGCTCGCGCGCGCCAAGGCGAATGCGGAGTATTTCCCCGGCGGCCTGATCGTCGGGAGCATCCCCGAGCGCCTGCCGAACGGGCAGATCGTTGCAGCGCAGGCGGCGGACGGGATGCTGCGCGTGGACGGAGTGCGGATGAGCATCTACGTATTCCAGCTGCCGGGCGATGTCGTGGGCATCAGTGCGCGCTCGACGGGCGAGATGAATGTTCAGGTGATTATGGAGGCCTTCGGCGGCGGCGGGCACGCGAATGTGGCGGGCGCGCAGGTGAAGGGCGTACCGATCTCTGTGGTGCGCGGCAATGTCGTCGAGCGTGCGAGGGCATATATAGAGGAGAGTGACCAAAGTGAAGGTAATACTGCAGGCGGACGTTAAGAACATCGGGAAAAAGGGCGAGATCGTGGAGGTTGCGGACGGCTACGGGCGCAATTTTCTCCTGCCGAAGAAGCTGGCACTGCCCGCGAGCAGTGAGAACGTGAATGTCGCGAAGGCGCAGGCGGGAGCGAAGGCGCGAAAGGATGCGATGGCGGTTGATGAGGCAAAGCTGATGGCGGCACAGCTCGAAAAGGTCGAGGTGGAGATCCCCGTGCGCATCGGCGAGAACGGGCGCCTCTTTGGTGCGGTGACGGGCAAGGATGTCGCGGAGGCTCTGAAGAAGAAGAACATTGATGTGGACCGCCGCAAGATCACAATTCGCGGCGAGGTCGTGGGCGAGGGCCTCTACGAGGCAGTTGTCAAGGTGCATCCGAATATCTCCACGACGATCAAGATTCATGTGAAGAAGGAATAGATACGGTGTCGAGTCCCCTTCGCAAACACCTCGCTGCGCAAGCGATCGGGTGCTTGCTCGACTAGATTGGCTGCAGGGGATCCCCTCAGTATACGTCACAGCGGTCAATTTTCCTGTATCGATGCAGGGATTTTACGTTGGACAGAACGCACAACAATTTCATCCAATAGGCTGATGAAGGCAATCTTCATCAGCTTTTCTCACCAAAGGAAACGTTTCTATGTCATTTTTTAAAGATTTATTCGGCAGCGACGGCAAGAAGGAAAAGCCGCCCGAACTTGCCCCCGAGGCGCGGATAGATGCGGAGATTGCCGCGATCTTTCGCATGCTCGCGGACACGATGGGGACAGAGCGTCTCGTCATTCAGGCGGGCAAGATGAATGCAATGTCACTTATGCGCTCGGAGAACCGTCGTGAGCGTGTGCTCGCCCTCATGCGGATTCTCGAAGAGGATCCGCTGCTCTCCCCGCCGCCGTCCGAGGCGGAGATTCCGGAGATCTTGAATCGTATGACGGAACAGCTGGCGAGCATCCTCGCGAGGCGTGATCTTGAGGACCGGATTGAGCGCAAGGTGAATGAGAAGCTCGAAAAGGATCATGAGGAGTACGTGGACGATATCCGTCGGCAGGTGATCTCGGAGGAGAGCCCCGGCACGGAGTCGCCGCATGACAAGAAAAAACGTGAGGATCTGGAGGCGCTCGAGAATATCCACCTCACGCAGTCGGTGATGGAACTTCTGCGTCCGCAGAGTTTTGATGAGATCGTCGGGCAGGAGCGTGCCGTGCGCTCGCTCATGGCGAAGCTCTCCTCACCCTATCCGCAGCACCTCCTCCTTTACGGCCCGCCGGGTGTGGGCAAGACGACGGCGGCACGTCTCGTGCTTGAGGCGGCGAAGAAACGTACCGTATCACCGTTCGCGGAGCACGCACCGTTTGTGGAGACGGACGGGACGACGCTGCGCTGGGATCCGCGCGACATGACGAATCCCCTGCTCGGCTCCGTGCATGACCCCATCTATCAGGGCGCACAGAAGAGCCTCGCGGACAGCGGCGTCCCCGAGCCGAAGCCTGGCCTCGTGACGGATGCGCACGGCGGCATTCTCTTCATCGACGAGATCGGCGAGATGGACGAGATGCTGCAGAACAAGCTGCTCAAAGTCCTCGAGGATAAGCGCGCGTACTTTGAGTCGGCGTACTACGACCCTGACGATAAGCGCGTGCCGCCCTACATTCAGAAACTCTTCGAGGAGGGGGCACCGGCGGACTTCGTCCTCATCGGTGCAACGACGCGCGAGGCGGATCATATCAATCCCGCCCTGCGCTCGCGCTGTGCGGAGATCTACTTTGAGCCTCTGACCCCCGCGCACATTCGGACGATTGTGGAGAATGCGGCGCAGCGCTTGAATGTCTCGCTTGCAGAGGGGGCGGCGCAGCTCATCAGTGAGTACACAATCGAGGGGCGCAAGGCGATCAACATTCTTGCCGATGCTTACAGTCTCGCACTGAATCGGCTTGCGGATGCGGAGATTGAACAGATTGTTTCACGTGAAACCATCCGGCAGAAAGAACATCCTTCTGACGAACTGAAGGAAGACTCTGCTTCCTCTGAGGAAAATGTTTCACGTGAAACAGTGGAATCCCCCGTAGAGGGCGCATTGGAGAAAGCGAACGATGTTTCACGTGAAACAACAGGACCGCACCTGCTTGTGACCAAGGACGACATCTACGAGGTTGCACAGGTCAGCCGCCTCTACCAGTTCGGGCGGAAGAAAGCGTCGGATACGCCTGCGGTCGGCAGGGTGTTCGGCCTAGGTGTTTCAGGCTTCCTCGGCTCGATTATCGAGATTGAGGCGGTAGCATTTCCTGCCGCAGAGGCAGGGAAGGGGACAGTGCGCTTCAACGAGACGGCGGGCAGCATGGCGAAGGACTCTGTGTTCAATGCTGCGTCGGTCATGCGCCGACTTACCGGGCACGACATTCACGACTACGACATCCACGTCAACGTGATCGGCGGCGGCAACATCGACGGCCCGAGCGCGGGCACGGCCATCCTTGCGGCAATCGTAAGCGCGGTGACGGGCGCGGCGATTCGTCAGAATGTGGCGGTCACGGGGGAGATCTCTCTGCAGGGAGAAATGAAACCGGTCGGCGGTGTGTTCGAGAAGGCCTACGGTGCACGACAGGCAGGAATTCGCACGCTTATCATCCCATGGGAGAACAAGAAGGACATCCCCGAGGAACATCTGGGGCTTGTGATCCATCGCCTGAAAAAGGCGGAGGAGGCATTCGCCGTCCTCTTTGCGGATGAAACGTGGAAGGAGAAAGGAGAATCTCATGGCGGAAGGACGCATTCCACCGCAGAGCATTGAGGCGGAACTCTCCGTGCTTGGCGCGATGATGCTGAAGCCCGCGGCGGTCACACAGGCGATCGAGCTGCTGCGCGCGGATGAGTTCTATCGGCAGGCACACCGCGCCGTATTCGAGGCAATGGAAGGGCTTGTGAGGGACGGTGAACCGGTCGATATCGTTACCGTCACCGAGTCGCTGAAGAAGAGCGGCCTGCTTGAACAGGTCGGCGGCATTACGTTCCTCGCAAATCTGACGAACAGCGTGCCGAGTACGGCGAATCTCGCGCACTATGCAAAGATTGTGAAGGAGAAGGCGATCCTGCGCTCTCTCATCGATGCGAGCACGGAGATCGCGGGTGCAGCATACGAGGCGAGTGAGGACATCGCAGAACAGCTCGATGATGCGGAACGGAAGATCCTCGCCATTGCAGGCGGACAGACGACGGGGGCGTTTGTCCCGATCAAGGATGTAGTCTTTGATGCCGTGGATCGCGTGAGCGAGCTTGCAAAAGCAAAGGGCGGCATCACGGGACTCTCCACAGGGCTCCAGACACTTGACTCCGTGACGCGCGGACTGCAGAAGTCCGACCTCATCATCGTCGCTGCCCGCCCCGCGATGGGAAAGACGGCGTTTGTCCTCAACCTTGCAACACATGTCGCGCTGCAGGGCGGAACCGTTGCGTTCTTCTCGCTTGAGATGCCGCGCGAGCAGCTGATGCACCGTATTTTTTGCGCCGAGGGACAGATTGACGCAACGCGCCTTGCCCGCGGCGAGCTCGACGATGAGGAGTGGGAGCGCCTCGTCAAGGTTGCCGACCGCATGATGAAGACGAATCTCTACTTCGACGACACGAGCAGCACGACTGTGCTCGATATTCGCACGCGTGCACGCCGCCTGAAGGCAGAGCACGGGCTCGACCTCATTGCGATCGACTATCTGCAGCTCATTCAGGCGCCGGGGCGTGCGGAGAACCGCACCCTCGCCGTTGCGGAGATGACGCGCTCGCTGAAGGTTCTTGCGCGTGAGCTCTCCGTGCCGATCGTTGTGCTCTCGCAGCTCTCGCGCGCTACGGAGGGACGTTCGGACAAGCGCCCCATGCTCTCCGATCTGCGCGAGTCCGGTTCCATCGAGCAGGATGCGGACATCGTCATGTTTCTCTACCGTGAGGACTACTACAACCAGGACACGGAGAACGCGAATATCACAGAACTCAGCATCGCAAAGCACCGCAACGGTGCAACCGACACGGTGAAGATGTTCTTTCAGAAGGAGTATACGCGCTTCCGCGACCTCGCACGAGAAGGATAATCGACGGATTTGTTTCACGTGAAACATTTTTTAGCGCCGTCCCCTCAAAAAAGAGGGGATTTTTTTTGCCATTTGTGCTATGATGAGGAGAGTACGAAAGAATGGGTATGCGTTTATTCACGCATTTTACAAATGGGCAGGGGAGGAAGAGTCGTGTTAAAGAGCATTGCAATCATGACGAGTGGGGGCGACAGCCCGGGGATGAATGCTGCGGCGCGCGCGGTTGCACGCACGGCGCTCTACGAGGGCGTGAAGGTCTGGGGTATCAATGACGGCTACCACGGCCTGCTCGAAGAGGACATGAGGGAACTGGAATCCAAGGACGTAGGCGACATCATCCAGCGCGGCGGCACCTTCCTCGGGACGGCACGCTGCAAGCGCTGGCAGACGCCGGAGGGACGCCGCCTCGGTCATGAAAACCTCATCAAGCGCGGTATCGAGGGGCTCTGCGTCATCGGCGGAGACGGCTCCCTGCGCGGCGCACAGCTCCTCTCGGAGGAGTACGGCTTCCCCATCGTCGGTCTGCCGGGCACGATCGACAACGATGTCTGGGGCATGGATTACACGATTGGCTGTGACACGGCAGCGAATACGATCATTGACGCAATCAACAAGCTGCGCGACACAGCATCGGCACACCGCCGCGTGATCGTGCTCGAGGTCATGGGGCGCGGCAGCGGCTGGCTCGCACTCGTTTCAGGCATCTCGGGCGGCGCGGAGTACATCCTCGTGCCCGAGGAGAAGTTCGATCTGCAGCAGATCACGGACAGCCTCACGAGTGCCTACGAGCACGGCAAGCGCTACATCCTCATCGTCGTTGCCGAGGGCGCGGCGAGCGGGCAGGAGGTCTGCGACTACATCGCCAAGCATACGGACATCGAGACACGCGTCTCCGTGCTCGGGCATATTCAGCGCGGCGGCTCGCCGACGGTCATCGACCGCGTGCGTGCCAGCCAGCTCGGAGAGCAGGCGGCGCTCGCGCTCATCTCGGGGCTCTCGGGCGTTGTGTTTGGCTACAGCAAGGGCCATGTTGTCTCGGTCAACCTTTACGATGCGGTGAACAACAAGAAGGCACTCGACCCCGAGTATCTGCATCTGGCGAAGGTGCTGTTCTAAGAAAGGGCACTTTCCCCCTGCAAAATCTAATTGTCAGAATAAACACTCCCGCAGAAAGGATGATCCCGTGGCAAAGATCATTGCGATTGCCAGCCAGAAGGGCGGCGTCGGCAAAACGACGACGGCGGTGAACCTTGCCGCTGCTGTCGCACGCGCCAAACGACGTGTCCTGCTTGTCGACATCGACCCGCAGGGGAATGCGACGAGCGGATTTGGCATCGACAAGACGATGCTCATGTCGACCACCTATCGTGTCCTCATCGAGGGACGCAGTCTGCGGGAGTCGATTGTTCACTCGGACTACCGCGTGGATGTCCTGCCCGCGAACGTCGAGCTCGCGGGCGCGGAGGTTGAGTTGGCGGGAATGGAGCGGCGCGAGACACGCCTTCGGGATGCGCTGACCGAGGTGGAGCACGACTACGACTACGTCTTCATCGACTGCCCGCCGTCCCTCGGCTTTCTTACCCTGAACGCACTCACGGCGGCGCATGCCGTCCTCATCCCCATCCAGTGCGAGTTCTACGCACTCGAAGGGGTCGCGCAGCTGATGAACACGATCAGCCTCGTGCAGGAGAGCGCAAACCCCGCGCTCGGCGTGCAGGGGGTTGTCATGACGATGTACGACGGGCGGACGCGGATCGCAACGCAGGTCGTTGACGAGGTAAAGAACGTCTTCGGTGCAGCACTTTACGAGACGCTGATCCCGCGCAACGTACGCCTTTCGGAGGCACCGTCCTTCGGGCAGCCCATCACATCCTATGACATCACGTCGCGCGGTGCGGAGAGCTACATCGGGCTCGCAAGGGAGGTCATGAAGCGTGAAGAAAGCTAAACAGGGCGGCCTCGGACGTGGGCTCGGCGCACTCGGGCTTGGGAAAAATGTCCTTGCGGGTGCTCCAAAGGCGGACACACCTGTGCCGGCGGAGGAAACACCTGCCGCAGCATCTGCCGTGCCCGAGAACCCGACCGAAATCTCAGTCGAAGTGATTGCACCGAACCGCTTTCAGCCGCGCCGCGAGTTCGATGAGGCGGCACTGGAGGAGCTGCGCGAGTCCATCGCGCGCCACGGCATCCTCCAACCGCTCTCCGTGCGTGCCGTCGGCGACGGAAAATATGAGCTCATTGCGGGTGAGCGTCGCCTCCGTGCGGCGCGTCTCGCGGGGCGCGCGACCGTTCCCGTGGTCGTGCGTACGGCATCGGATGCAGAGATGGCGGAGATGGCTCTCATCGAGAACATCCAGCGCGAGGATCTGAATCCCATCGAGGAGGCGCGCGCCTACGAACAGCTGCTGACGAAGTTCCGCCTCTCGCAGGAGGAACTGGCACGCCGCGTGGCACGCAGCCGCTCGGCGATTGCGAACAGCGTCCGCCTCCTGCGGCTCGCGGAGGAGGTACAGGCATTCG
>ERZ773067.919-NODE-919-length-16455-cov-5.421463_pt1 | contig 16455 bp, 14 predicted proteins | sample MGYA00580622_ERZ773067 | MGnify/ENA primary metagenome ERZ773067 (study PRJEB29015, sample SAMEA2737998) | human oral metagenome | biome: human oral; feature: human-associated habitat; material: dental | place: China | collected 2113 ...
CTGGGATGCTCGCGCTTGGCGGCGCAGAGCAGCTCGCACAGGCGGGCATCGGTGGCGCGTGGGCAGCCTGCCGGGCGGCTGGAATGGTCGGCAAGGGCGGCCATACCGCCCTGTTTGAAGCGCACGATCCATTTGTCGCCGGTCACGCGGCTGATGCCAAACTGGCGGCAGAGCGCGATTTTGCTGTATTTCTGGCTGAGCCAGGCGTTGATGAACATTTCTCGTTGTTGCATGACGTTCGTTTGTCTCCAGGGCATGGGTATCTCCGAGGGGGCGATACCGTGATGTTGGATGTAAACGAGGTCTTTAGGTTGTTTTGTAAAGAAGGTCTTTGGGTTGTACCTCCACCTCAGCCCTCCCCCCACGGGGGAGGGGGCTTTCTTTATAGTTCAAGGGCGATGACCGGGGCGTAGCCCTGGTGGACGGTTTCGCGCAGGGTGGTGGAGATGCCGCCGATGCCTTGCCCTATCCAAGGGCGACCATGGCGTTCACCGCTAAAGACTGCGCCGCTTTGTGCCATCAGTACGGGTTTTTTGAAGGGGTTGCCGGCGGTGGCCTGCACGTTGCCGTGGCGGCCGAAGCGGGTCAGGGTTTGGTAGTAGCTGTGCGCGCGGTCAAAGCTCTGGCCTTGCGGGCAGCAGGGGGCGAGGGTCATCGCCGCGTTGCCCGTGCGGGTGAACAGCTCGCCGCTGTTTTCTGTTTTGGTGATTTGGTATTTGCCAAGGCCGGTGCTGGCGTCGCGGCCGTAGCCGCTGTGGCCGAGGTTTGCAAGGATGCGCACCAGTTCGTCGTGGCTGATGCGTGCCGGGTCGTGCAGGAGGTAGAGCTGCCACGCACTGCCCGCGCTATACCAGTTTTGTTCGCTGCTGTAGGGGGCGAATGCTCCGGTGCCTGTGGTATGGGTGGCGCGGTTGATGGTGTTGTGCGCCTGGCTGTGGCTGGTGATGAGGTCGGCGGCGATGTCATTGTTGCTCTTGGCGTGTTTTTGCCAGGCGCGCACGGGTTCTTTGAGCGCTTCCAGCGGCAGCCATTGTTTCTTTTTCAGTTTTTTGCGGTCGGTTTCTTCGCCCGCTTCCCAGTATTCTGAGGGCAGGGTTGGCAGCGGCAGGTAATGGGCGGGGAAGGCGTCGGATGCAATCAGGAAGGGGTTGGCGTCGCAATAGTCTGCTAGCAGCGCTTGCAAGCGGTCAGCGCCGTAGGCTTCGGCGATGCCCCAGCAGAGGTGGCCAAAGAGGGTGTCGCCGACCAGCGGCGTGCCGAAGGCGGTCTGCGGGGTGAGGGTGATTTTGAGCGCGTCCATGGTTTAGCCGAAGGGTTTGAGTTGGGCGAATTCGTCGCTGATGTTTTTGCCGTCCAGTTCGAGGTTGTCAAAGCGCACTTTGCCGTAGCCGCGCGAGCCGGAGCCGCCGAGGCTGTCCCATTCGAGCAGTTTGAGGCCGGTGAGCAGGGTTTGGCGCAGGGTGGCATCGTCGCCGTCAAAGGTTTTCAGGGTGAGTTTGAAGCGGAATTTGGCGCCTGCCGGGACGCGCTCGGTCTGGCGCGGGTGTTCGGCGGTGCCGGCGATGCGGTTGATGCGGTTCTCGCTTTTGGCTTCGGTGTAGAGGCGGTCGTTGTCGCGTTGTTCTTGGGCGTAGGCGGGGTCAAGTGGGCAGTCCCAGAAGGCGAGGCGGGTGTGGCCGATGGTTTTCTGGAATTCGGGATCGGCGGTGTCGCCGCTGATGCCGAAGAGTTGCAGGATGTGTTTGACCGCGGTTTGTTGGGCAACATCGCCCGCTTCTTCTGCTCGCTTGTAGTCGTCATGACCGAGCGGCGCATCCTGTACGGCGCCGCTTTTCCATTCGAGCAGGCTACGAATTTTGCCTTTGAGGCTGCTGCCGGGGATATAGGGCTCGCCGCTGATGGGGTGCTTGACGACGCTGTTGTCAATGCCGCCGATGTGGATTTCGCTGTCGCCCGCGCCGATGTGCAGGCCGCTTTCGAGGATGAGGTCGGCGGTGAGGATCTGGATGTTTTGTAGTTGCAGTTGCATGGGGAGCGCTCCTTATGAATTTTTGGTTTCGTAGGCTTTGCGGTAGCCGAGCATGGCTTCAAAGAAGAGTTTGGCGTGGCGCAGGGTCTGCGGGTCGCTGATTTGGTCTATCAGGTGGTTGAAGATGGCGACGAAGTTATCATCCAGCAGGGTTTTGCCGCCGCTTTTGCGCCCGCGGGCGTAGGCGACTTTGGCTTTGAGCATTTGGATGAAGGGGGCGGCATCGTGGTATTTTTTCTGCCGCGCTTCGTCGCCTTGTTCTTGCTGGATTTTGTTGTGCCAGAGGAGCAGTTCGTCGTAGTACTTGCGGATTTGGCTGGCTTTGTTTTGTTCTTTGTTTTGGCTGATGTCTTCAGCAGCGCGGGCTGCGATGTCGCTGAAGATGTTTGCCTGTAGTGGCGCTTGCAGCTGGATGTCTTTCAGGTTTACGTTCATGGGTTTATTTCTCCCGTTGCTGGTAGAAGTGGTTGAACAGCGGGATGCGGAAGGCGCCGCGCTGTTCGCTGATGTAGTTGCCAATGTCGTGGCTGAGTTGGTTGAAGGCGTTGTCTTTGGCGGCGATGCATTTTTGTTGGTTGATGAAGCGCCGCGTTTGGTAGTAGAGGCGGCTGCGCCACATGCTGGCTTCGATGTTGCCGCTATGTTCGGCGGCGGCGAGGTCGGTGAAGTGCAGCAGGTTGTAGAGGTAGGCGGTGCTTAGGCGGTAGTTTTCTTGCAGTTCGGCGATGCGCGCGGCGATTTGGGTGAGGGTGTCCCACGCTGTCCAGGCGACGGTTTCGCCGTAGAGGCTGATGGCGTTTTTGCTTGGTTTGTGCTGCTGTGATTTTTCGTCATCTTTTTTGCGTGGGGGATAGTTTTTGGCGTGTTCCAGCGCTTCTTCGGCGAAGACGGAGAGTTTCGGCACCGGCAGGCCGGGCTTGCTGATGGCGATGCCGGCGCTGAAGGTGATTTGCGGGTTGTCTGCCACGTATTTTTTGAAGTGCTCCCGCATGGCAGCGGCGAGCTGCTGGATTTGCAGCCACGGGCCGATGAGGAAGAAGTCGTCGCCACCGGCGAAGACGGTATAGGTGTTGCGTGCGTGGGCGGCGCAGTAGGCGGGCAGCCACAGGCTGAAGAAGTGGTTCATTTGTCGCGACAGCGCCGCCATTTTGGCGAGGCTGGGCGCTTCCAGGCCTTTTTGGAAGATGCTGCCGAGGTTATCGACGTCGCCTTTCAGGGTGGCGATGGCGATTTTGCCGTGCCAGCCGTTGTTACCTTCGGGTTGGCGTTCTTCGCAGGCGAGGTGGTTGAAGGTTTTGGGGGCATTTTGTTCCGGAGCGGGGTTGTTCTCGTCTTCCATCGCGCGGTATTTGTCGCGCGCGAGCAGGTCTTCGGCGCTAAAGCGCGGCACGTAGGCGTTGATGTAGCGGCGTGCGTAGCCGTGCCAGACGCTGGTGTCGTCAAGAACGGGCAGGGAGAAATCCCAGCAGCGGCGCAGTTCGCCCTGTTCGGCGGCTTTGCCAAAGTAACCGCTGATTTCTTCGTCGGCGGTGAAGGCGATGGTGTAGCCGAAGATGTCCAGCCGCAGTTTTTGGGTGTCGCGGTCTTCGTGTATCGCAGTGGCGCGGTTCAAGATGAGTAGGCGGTTTTGTTTGGGTAGCAGGCTGCCGATGGTGATTTGGTCGGCGGAAAGTGCTGCCGGTTGCGGGTCATTGGCAGTGCCAGTTGCGGGCAGGCGCTGGTCGTAGGGGCAAACGCCGTTCGGGTAGGTTACGGGCAGGGCGGTCGGTGCGGCGCCGGTGAGGTCGAAGCGTTGCAGTTTGGCGCGTTCGAGGACGCGGAAGGATTCGTCAATGAGGGTGCGGAAACGCTGTTGGTCGCTGAAGTCGTCGCAGCTTGCTTCTTGGGTGGCGATACCGAGCGCAACTTGGCCGTAGCAGTGCTCAAGCAGCCATTGGTTCATTTCTTGACGCGCTTGTTCGATGGCGTCGTGAATGGTGGCGGTGTTTGGCGCGAGGATGAGGAATTTGCCGGCGGCGTTTTGGATTTGTGCGGTCGGCGGCAGGGCGCAGGCTTCCAGTACTTTCAGTGCCGCCACTTCGGCGAATAGTGAAACGTGGAAGGAGCGGCCGCGCAGGATTTTCGCGGCGCGGCGGTTGGTGGCGCTACCGGCGGCAAAGATGAAGTTCTGGATGCCGAAGAAGTCGCCCTGTATCAGCAGGATTTCTTTGCTGTCTTCAGCAGCGTCGCGGCGCAGCCACAGGGCGGTGGCGAGCGCGGCGGTGGTTTTGCTGTGGTCGTAAAGGGAGACGTCGGCGCTGTGCGCGGCGGGAACGGCGTGGGCGACGCTTTGCCAGAGGGTATCAAAGTGGTCGAGCCACAGCGGCCAGTTGTTGTGATGGGATTTCGGGATGTCGCCGAGGCCGTCAAGGAAGGTTTGCCAGAGGTCGGCGTCGGCGCTGTCGCTGTCAGGGAAAATGCTGAGTGGGTTGAGCGGCGCGCGCGGGTAGTGTGCGCTGGTGTTGCCTGCGGGTTGGTCGTCTTTCAGGCGGATGGCTGCAAAGAGCGGGCGCAGTTTTGTCGCGTTGGCGCTGGTTTTGGCCGTGCCGGCGGCGATTTGGGCGGCGTCTGCGATGAGGTTTTGTAAGGTGTTGTCAGCAACGAGCGGGGTAACGTCGCGCTGGACGGTAGCGGGCAGGTGCGGCGCGAGTGCTTCCCAAAGCGCGTCGTGCGTTTTCCCGGCAAGGGCGGCGATGCCCGGCAGGAAGGCGGTGAAAGCGATGTGACAGGCGTTATCCAGTGGGGTCATGGCGGTTCCTTGTAGCGGTTGGCTTGGGCGGGATTGTTACGGTTTGCGGTCTGTTGTGCAAGGCTGGCAATTTTGTCGGCGATTAGCGCCGTTGTCGGGTACGGCGGCGTTTGCGCCAGAGGAGTGGCAGGGCGATGGCGAGCACGATGGCGAACGGGCTGATGATGATGCCGAAGACGACGGCGCCGTTGAGGTCGCTGTCGCTGTTCTTGATGTAGGTGCTGCGCAGCGTGCGCGGTTCGCCGTCGCGCGCGGGGGCGGCGGTGAGCGCGTAGTGCTGTTTCGGCCAGAAGGTGCTGCGCGTTTCCCAGAGGGCGATGGTGAGGTCGCCCTGTTGCAGGGTTTCGCGGTAGTTCCAGTCTTTGCCGAGGGTGCTGGCGACGGCGGTTTTGAGGTCGTCATCGCTCGCCACGCTGCGCCAGGTCTGGCTGCAATGTTTGCGTTTGCTGTCGTTGCCGTGGGCGGTCGCGGCGCTGATGCGGTCTGCGGCGACGTCAAAACGGTGCGCGTCTTCGTCGTCCAGCCGCGTTTTTTCGCTGTGCGGCGGCAGGTAGTTGCAGAGGTTGGTGTTTTCAACGGTCTGCGGCGGTTGGCAGGCGGTGAGGGCGAGGAGTAGCAGGGGGAGGAGGTGTTTGGGGTTCATGTTATGGAAGGGTCGTGGTGGGCGATGCGACATCGGGGCTTGTCTATTGTGCGGGGCCGTCTCTCTGTACAAATGTGTACTGTCTTTGGCGGCGCAGTTGGGCGGTTTTCGGGTATTTCGTTTTTGGCGTCAAAAAAGGGGAAGAAGGGCTCGTTAGTCGAGTTATCAGCAGTTCTAGGGCGTGTTGACAATTGAGACATCCCCCTCCCCCGCAGGGCGAAGCCCGCAGCGGGGGAGGGTCGGGGAGGGGGTGAGCGGTACTGTTTATGAACAGATGTCTGCATTTTCACATTCGCAGCCCTCACCCCAACCCCTCTCCCTGAGGGACAAGCATTGCTCGCGTAGCGAGAGAGGGGCTTAGCCGTCGAATTGTCAACAGCCCCTAGAGGTGATGCCGTCGCCAGGTTTTCGGGTTGTCCGGCGGTTTGTACGCTGCCCAGAAGCCTTTGCGGTAGGCGCGCGCCTGTTTTTCCGCGGCGCGGTAGGCGGGCGGGGTGTCTTTGCCCGCGTAGGCAAAGGCGTAGCCGTCGGCAATCATCGTCAGGTTCACGTCGCGGTTGATGTCGTAGAGGATGCCGAGGCTGCGGTGGTAGTAGTCCTGGCCGAGGTAGTGCATGTCGAAGTGCGCGGGCAGGCGCTGCGCGAGTGCCGCGCGCGATTGTTCGCCGTATGGGGTTTGTCCCATTTCGGGCGCGTCAATGCCGGCGAGGCGGATGTGGATTTTTTGTCGGTCGCAGGTCGCGACCACGGTGTCGCCGTCGCTGATTTTGTGCCGTTCGCAGCGGTAGGTCTGACCTTTTTCGCCGTGAAATTCGTGCGGCGTTGTTTCACCGCTGGCGGAGAGGGCAAAGAGGGCGAGGCCGCTGGCGAGCCAGATGGTGTATTTGTCGTGGCGCGGGTTGCGGATAGTAAACAGCGCCGTCGGGCGGCGCTGTGGGTATACGGTTCGGGGGGCTTGTTCAGGCATCGGCGTTTTGGTCAACGCGTTCGCGCAGTTCTTTGCCCGCACGGAAGTAGGGGATGGATTTGGACGGGACTTCGACGGAGTCGCCGGTTTTCGGGTTGCGTCCGGTACGCGCTTCGCGGTAGTGCAGCGAGAAGCTGCCGAAGCCGCGGATTTCAACGCGGTCGCCTTTTTCCAGGCTTTGGCAGACTTTTTCAATGATGAGTTTGACGGCTTCTTCTACGTCCTGGCTGCGCAGTTGCGGGTAGCGCATGCACAGGCGGTCTATCAGTTCGGATTTGGTCATGTGTGCTCCTTTGCTGTGGACGTGGCCGCCGCATCTTGCGATGCGGCGGCGCAGTTTTTAGTCGTCGGAGTTGCCCAGTTCTTTGAAGATGTCGCCCAGCGAGGTGCCGCCGTGGCTTTCTTTGCGGGTGTAGTCCTGGATGACCGCTTTTTCGTCCGCGACGTCTTTGGCGCGTACGGAGAGGCTGAAGGTTTTGTGTTTGCGATCGACGTTGATGACTTTGGCTTCGACTTCGTCGCCAACGGACAGCAGTTTGGTCAGGTCTTCAACGCGCTCAATCGCCGCTTCGGAGGCTTTGAGGATGCCGTTGATGTCGTCGCTCAGTTTGATGACGGCCTGGCGCTCGTCCACTTCAACCACGTTGCCTTTGACCACGGAGCCGCGGCCATGCGCGGAGGCGAAGGCGGAGAAGGTGTCCTGGCTGAGTTGTTTGACGCCCAGCGAGATGCGCTCGCGTTCGGCGTCAATGGCGAGGATAACGGCTTCCACTTCCTGGCCTTTTTGGTAGTGGCGTACGGCTTCTTCGCCGTTTTCGTCCCAGGAGAGGTCGGAGAGGTGGATGAGGCCGTCGATGCCGCCTTCGAGGCCGATGAAGACGCCGAAGTCGGTGATGGATTTGATTTGGCCTTTGACGCGGTCGCCCTTGTTGAATTTTTTCTCGAATTCTTGCCACGGGTTCGGCTGGCACTGTTTCATGCCGAGCGAGATGCGGCGGCGTTCCGGGTCGATTTCGAGGATCATGACATCGACTTCCTGGCCAACGGCGACGAATTTGCGCGGGTTGACGTTTTTGTTGGTCCAGTCCATTTCGGAGACGTGTACCAAGCCTTCCACGCCATCTTCGATTTCGACGAAGGAGCCGTAGTCGGCGATGTTGGTGACTTTGCCGCGGGTCTGGCTGTTGACCGGGTAACGCTGGGCGATGTCGCCCCACGGGTCGGAGCCGAGTTGTTTCAGGCCGAGGGAGACGCGGGCGCGTTCGCGATCGAATTTGAGGACTTTGACTTCCACTTCGTCGCCGATGTTGACGACTTCGGAGGGGTATTTGATGCGTTTCCACGCCATGTCGGTGATGTGGAGCAGGCCGTCCACGCCGCCGATGTCGAGGAAGGCGCCGTAGTCGGTGAGGTTCTTGACCACAGCCTTGACGACGTCGCCTTCTTGCAGGTTTTTCAGCACTTCGTCGCGCTCGGCCTTGTATTCGTTTTCGAGTACGGCGCGGCGGGAGATGACGATGTTGTTGCGTTTTTGGTCGAGTTTGATGATTTTGAAGTCGATTTCTTTGCCTTCGCTGAGTGCCGGGTCTTTGACCGGGCGTACGTCAACCAGTGAGCCGGGCAGGAATGCCTTGACGCCTTCGACATCCACAGTGAAGCCACCTTTGACACGGCCGGAGATGATGCCGGTGATGGTTTCGCTGTCGTTGAATTTTTGCTCCAGCACTTCCCAGGTGCGGATGCGTTGCGCTTTTTCGTGCGAGATTTTGGTTTCGCCGAAACCGTCTTCAAGGGCTTCGAGGGCAACTTCCACGGTATCGCCGACCGCAACGGTCAGGTTGCCGTTTTCATCGGTGAACTGGGCGGCGGGGACGAAGCCTTCGGATTTCAGGCCAGCGTTCAGTACGACGAAATCTTTATTGATTTGGACGACTTCGGCCTTGATGATGGAGCCGGGTTTCAACTCGGCGGTTTCGATGCTTTTTTCAAAAAGCTCAGCAAATGATTCCATAGATGACTCTGGTTGATAGAAAAGGTTAGGAAAAAGAAAAACGTGCGGCAATTTCGGCGGAAACCCGCTGCTGCACGTCCGAAATCGACAAGTTACCCGTGTCAATGACCACCGCATCCGAAGCTGGTATGAGCGGGGCTACGCTGCGGGAGCGGTCGCGCGCGTCGCGCTCGGCTATCTCGGCGTAGATGGCGCGCAGATTAACAGATTCTCCTTGTGCCAACAACTGTTTATACCGTCGCTCGGCGCGGATTTCCGCCGATGCGGTCAGGAATAATTTGAGCGGTGCATCGGGGAAAACCACCGTCCCCATGTCGCGTCCGTCGGCAATCAGCGGCGCCTCACCGCCGAATCCACGCTGGAAATCCAGCAGCGCCGCACGTACTTCAGGATAGGCGGCGATTTTCGAGGCGGCGTTGCCGCAGCGCTCGGTGCGCAGCTCGCCGCCGACCGGCGCGCCGTTGAGCAGCACCGTGCAACCGCGTTCGTCCAGGCGGAAATCAATCTGCATCGCCCCGACCAGCGCGGCGATTTCTGCCGCGGGCGCGTCCACTTTGTCTGCGGCGAGCGCCTGTAACGCTAGGAGACGGTAAAGCGCGCCGCTGTCCAGATACGCCCAGCCGCGTTCGCGCGCGAGCGTCTGGCAGAGCGTGCCCTTGCCGACGCCGCTCGGCCCATCAACGGTAATCACCTTACGCATCGCCCACCACCATGCCGACACCCTGCGCCAGCGCCTGGAAGGACGGGAACGACGTCGCCACATTGGCGCAATCGCGCACCACAATCGGCGCGGCGGCACGCAAGGCGGCTGTGGCAAAACTCATCGCGATGCGGTGATCGCCGTGGCTTTCCACCGTGCCACCCGTGAACGCCGTACCGGGTTTGCCGCGAATCGTCATTGAATCCGCACCCGCCACGCAATCCACGCCGAGCGCGCGCAGGCCTGCTTCCATCGTGGCGAGACGGTCGCTTTCCTTGACGCGCAACTCGTGCAGCGCCGTCGCCCGCGTCTCGCCCTCCGCACAAGCGGCGGCGATGAACAGAATCGGGAACTCGTCAATGGCAATCGGCACCAGCGCCTCGTCAATCGCGATGCCGTGCAACTGCGAGGGGCGCACGCGCAAATCGGCGACCGGTTCGCCGCCCGCTTCGCGCGCGTGCAAAATTTCAATATCGCCGCCCATCGCGCGCAAAATCTCGACCACTGCGGCGCGTGTCGGGTTCATACCGACGTTTTCCAACAGCAACGCGCCCTCGCGTGCAATCAGCGCGGCGACGATAAAAAAGGCCGCCGAGGACACATCGCCCGGCACCACCACCTCGCAGGCGGTGAGCCGTTGCCCGCCGCGAATGACGAGCGTCGCGCCGTCCTTCTCAACGCTAACGCCAAAGCCGCGCAACATCCGCTCGCTATGATCGCGGCTGACGCCCGTTTCCGTAATCCGCGTTGTCCCCTCGGCAAACAGCCCGGCGAGCAGCAGCGCGGATTTCAACTGTGCGCTCGCCACAGGCAAGGTGTAATCCATACCGTGCAACGGGCGACCATGAATGACGAGCGGCGCCGTGCCCGCGTCGCTGGTGACAATCTCCGCCCCCATCAACGCCAGCGGCTTGGTCACGCGGCGCATCGGCCGCTTCATCAAAGAAGCATCGCCGACCAGCACCGCATCAAACGGCTGCCCGGCAAGCACGCCCACAAGCAGGCGCATACTGGTGCCGCTGTTGCCGACATCGAGCGGCGCGGCGGGCGCGCGCAGCCCGTGCAGACCGGCGCCATGAATCGTTACCCGTCCGGCACCGTGATGGACAATCTCAACGCCCATCGCCTGAAAGGCGCGCATGGTGGCAAGACAATCTTCGCCTTCGAGAAAACCGCTGACCTCGGTCGTCCCCTCTGCCAACGCGCCAAGCATAATCGCGCGGTGCGAAATAGACTTGTCGCCCGGCACCCGCACCGTTCCGCGCACCGCATCCACCGGCGCGCACTGCCAATCCAGCCGCATAAAACCTCCCGAAAAAGAAAAGCCCGCATCATATAGCGGGCGGTTGGGGAAAGCCAGACGGGTGGTGTTTAGAAATCAAGTCCAGTCTTCCACAGGAATACCGACTTTGCGGAAAGCCTGATCATTGGTGACCAAAATGGCATGGATACTTATCGCATGTGCGGCAATCTGCATATCAAGTGGTGAAAGATTGTATCCGTTTGCTTCGAGTGAAGCGCGAAGATTGCCGTAAACCTCAGCCGTATATTCATCAAATGGCAGAACTTCTATCATTTGCAAGAACGTCTTTACGGTTTTATGCAAATGCTTTGCTTCGGGGCGTCTCGCAAGACCATACATGAGCTCGGCATATGTAATGACGGAAACACGCAGGACCCGTGAACTTGTTTTTTGCAAATGTTGTGTGACTGCGGGATGCCCTTTGATGGCATGAGTTACGATATTGGTATCCAGAAGATAAAGCCTCATTCTTGCCACCCCGCAAATGGGTCGCGTAATGATGAGGCAGTATCGTCATTATGACGGATAGAAAAATCATCCAACTCGCCTGCCGCCGCTGCCGCTTTTTGTGCGGTGAAAAAATCATCCCAATTTGCAGAATTTCTTTTTCTTTGGCTGGCCAAAGGTCGCGCGGCAGATTGCTTCAAATGTATCGCGCTGGCGGGATTTTTTAATAAAAAAACCGCCTCTATCAAATTGTCATACATTTCACTCGACATTATTACCCAATCCGCTGCATTTTCCCGGTGAATAATAGCGGGTTCATTTTTGCGCAAGGCAAGCTCTATCTCGGTTTCCAACGCCGTTGGCGATGAAGTCAAAAATCGCATCATATAAACCTCGCAAACAGTCAAACCATAGCATCAGCATAACCTACCTGTCATTGCTTCGCCAGACCGCGCTATACTCCCCGCAAACCCTGCCGGAGCATCCGCATGACCACTTCCGTCCCGCTTTATCAGCCGCTTAATACCCTGAAACCCGTCGCCGACGATATCTGGATTGCCGACGGCGACGTTACCTGGATGAACATGGGCATCCTGCGCGCGCCGTTTTCCACGCGCATGACCGTCATCCGTCTGCAAGATGGCGGCCTGTGGTGCCATTCGCCCATCGCGCCGAACGAGGCGCTCTTTGCCGCCATTGACGCGCTCGGTGCGGTGCGCCACCTCGTCTCGCCCAACTACATTCACTACGCGCACATTCCCGCTTGGCAGGCGCGCTATCCGCAGGCGGTCACCTGGGCGAGTCCCGGCGTGCGCGAACGCGCGACGAAAAACCGCATTGCCGTGCGTTTTGATGCCGATTTGGATGACGCCGCGCCGCCAGACTGGGCGGGGCAAATTGCGCAGACGCTATTCCGTGGCAGCCGCATCATGCACGAAATCGACTTTTTCCATCATGCGAGCCGCACCCTGATTCTCACCGATCTCATTGAGAATATTGAGACTGCGAAGATGCGCGGCGGCTTCTGGAAGCTGATGATGAAACTGGCGGGCAACAGCGACCCGGACGGCAAAGCGCCGATAGATATGCGCGCCACTTTTACCGACCGCGATGCCGCGCGCGCCAGCCTGCAACAGCTGCTCGCCTGGCAACCGGCGCGCATCATCCTCGCGCATGGCCGCTGGTATGCGGATAACGCCGAGGCGGAATTGCGTCGCGCTTTTCGCTGGTTGGACAAAGGCGGTTAGGCGTGTTTGGCGTTTGCCGTTATCTGCGCCTATCAGGTGGGGGAGGGCAGGGTTAATCCGCGCCCAGATACTGCGCGCAGCTCCACGCCGATGACCATGCCCATTGCAGGTTGTAGCCGCCGAGCCAGCCGGTAACGTCCAGCGCTTCGCCGATGACGTACAGGCCGGGGCGTTTTTTGACCATGAAGGTTTTGGGGTCAAGCTCGCGCGTGTCTATGCCGCCGCTGCACGCCTCTGCTTTGTGCATGCCTTCGGTGCCGGTCGGGATGATGGCGTGGTGTTGCAGGTCTGCCATGATGCGGGTGAGTGCGGCGTCGCTGTGGTGTTGTAGCGGGTCGGCGGGGTAGGGCAGGGCGAGGTGGTCGGCGACGGCTCTCGGCAGGTGGGCGCGCAGGGTTTGCGCGAGGGTGTGTTGCGGGTGGGCGCGTTTGGCGGCGACGAGCGCGTCGGCAGGCAGGTCGGGCAGGTGGTTGAGGGTGATGGCCGCGCCGCGTTGCCACCAGGTGGAGATTTGTAGCACCGCCGGGCCGCTGATGCCGCGATGGGTGTAGAGCAGTTGGTCGCGAAAGGCAGGCGCGCCGTCGCACTGGATGATGACTTCATGACTGACGCCGGCAAGTACGGCGGGCGGCGCGGCGAGGGTGAGCGGGACGAGCGCCGGGCGGTAAGGGTAGTTGGCGATGTGGTGTTGTTTGGCGATGCGTAGTGCGAGGTCGGTCGCGCCCAGTTTGGGGTAGGACGGCGCACCGCAGGCGATGACGAGGCGCGGGCTGCGGTAGTCGCCGCGGCTGGTGCGCAGGTGGTAGTGGCTGCCGTCGTGCCGGTGTTCGTGCAGGGTGGTGGCGGTGTGCAGGGTCGCGCCGCTGTCTGCGAGGGCGTCGTGCAGGGCGGCGAGGATGCCGCGGCTGCGCTGGTCGGCGAAGATTTGCCCGAGGTGTTTTTCGTGCCAGGTGATGCCGCGCGCGCCGAACCAGTCGAGTACGTCTTGCGGGCGGTGGCGGGCAAGGGCGGCGCGCGGGAAGTGCGGGTTGTGGCTGTGGTAGGTGTCGGCGCGGGCGCCGGTGTTGGTGAAGTTGCAGCGGCCACCGCCGGAGACGCGGATTTTCGCGCCGAGGTCGGGGTTGTGGTCGAGCAGCAGCACGCGCAGGCCGCGGTTGGCGGCGTGGATGGCGCAGTAGGTGCCGGCGGCACCGGCGCCGATGATGATGGCGTCGTAGGTCATGGTGTCGGTTTATAACCGCGGCAGGATGTGGTCGGGGACGATGCCGCTGTCGCCGATGAAGTCGTGGTAGTTGAGGTCGCGGTAGAAGCCGTGCGCGGTGATGAGCGCGGTGCGCACGCCGAAGGCGTTGCCGCCGAGGATGTCGGTGTGCAGGGTATCGCCGCACATCAGGGTGCGCGCCGGGTCAAAGTGCGCGAGGCGGCCTGCGGCGTGTTCGTAGATGGCAGGGTAGGGTTTGCCGCAGACGTGGACGTGTGCGAAGGCTTCGTCCGGCAGGGTGAGGATGTAGCTGCCGGGTTCGATGGAGGTGTGCTCCGGCATCGGCGCGATGAGGTCGGGGTTGCCGAGGATGAGCGGGCGCGGGCGGGCGGCGAGGGCATCCAGCAGGCGCTGTTGGCGCGCGTTGTCCCAGTTCGCGGTGGCGAGAAAGAGGTAGCCGTCGGCGCGTTCGTGAAAGTGCGGGTCGTTTTGGTGCAGGTAGCGCACGCCGCGCGCGTCCAGGTCTTCCTGGCTGTGGTCGAGACCAATCAGTCCCCAGAGGGTGTCGCGTGGGTAGGCGGCGATCGCATCCAGCACCGCGTCGCGGCTGGTGACGATTTCTTCCGCGCTGAAGTCGAATCCCAGCCCGGTGAAGCGCTTGACCATGTTTGGCTTGCTGACGCTGGCGGCGTTGGAGAGGACAAACACCTGCTTGCCGCGCTCGCGCAGGGCGGCGACCGCTTCCACCGCGCCGGGGATGGGCTGCGGCCCGACGTTCAGTACGCCGAAGGCGTCGAACCAATAGACGTCGTAAACGTTGGCGAGGGCGAGGATGTTTTCCGCCAGTTGCGGCGGTCGCGCGTGTGGGCGGTATTGCGGCAGGCGGTCGCGGATGGCTTGTAGTTGGCGATAGGCGGTGCGGGCGGGCATGAGGGTCTCCGAGGGCAGGGAAGGGCGCATTATAGTCATCCCCCTGGGCTGTTTATTATTTGAATCCTTCTTCCCTGCGAAGCGGGGGCGGGCGATTTCCGCTCCTACTCACGGGGTCTAAACGGGTTCGAAAAAGCCGCCCGCAGGCGGCTTTTTGTGTTTATTGTTCGTAGTAGGTGTAGCCGCGCAGGCCCGCTTCAAAGGCGTTTACCAGGTGCTGGCGCTCGCCGGCACTGATGGTGCCGTTGCGTACTGCGCGTTCGGCGGTCTGGCGGAATTGGGCGAGGAGGTTGTTCGGCTGGTATTCGACGTAGCTCAGGACGTCTGCCACCGAGTCGCCTTCGACTTCGCCGACGAAGTCAAAGCTGCCGTCTTCGTTGATGTACACGGAGACGACGTGGGTGTCGCCGAGCAGGTTGTGCAGGTCGCCGAGGGTTTCTTGGTAGGCGCCGACGAGGAATGCGCCGAGGTAGTATTCTTCGCCTTCGCGGATTTCGTGTAGCGGCAGGGCGCGGCTGACTTCGCCGTTTTCCGGGAAGCGGTCGATTTTGCCGTCGCTGTCGCAGGTCATGTCGGCGATGATGCTGTTGCGCGTCGGGCGCTCCAGGTGGCGGTGCAGCGGCACGACGGGGAAGATTTGGTCAATCGCCCAGGCGTCCGGCAGCGACTGGAAGACGCTGAAGTTGCCGTAGTAGATGTCGGCGAGCATGGTTTTGAGTACTTCGGGTTCGGAGAGGGCGTCCGGGTTGCGGTCGGCGATTTTTTGCACTTCCGCCATGATGACCATGAAGATTTGTTCGATTTGCGAGCGGGTGCGCAGGTCGAGCTGGCCGCGCATGAAGCCGTCGCGCGCTTCGTCGCGGTAGTACACGGCGTCGTTGAAGCATTCTTGTACGGTTTTGTCGGAGAGCATGCGGTAGCTTTCCATGAGGTTGTGGACGAGGTCGGAGGCTTCTTCATTGATGTCGGCGGGGAGGCTGGCGTCGCTGAAGCCGGTGACGTCGAGGATGTTGAACATCAGCACGGTGGAGTAGGCGACGGTGGAGCGCCCGGATTCGGTGACGATGGTCGGGTGTTCGATGCCTTTTTCGTCCAGCACGCTTTGGATGGTTTCGACGACGTCCACGCAGTATTCTTCGAGGGCGTAGTTGCGCGAGTGGATGGCCGATGTCCGGCTGCCGTCGTAGTCCACCGCCAGGCCGCCGCCGAGGTCAAGGAAGCGCATCGGTGCGCCTTCTTCGACGAGTTCGACGTAGTAGCGGCAGGCTTCGCGCACGCCGGTGCGGATGTCGCGGATGTTGGGGATTTGTGAGCCGAGGTGGTAGTGGAGGAACTGTAGGCAGTCGAGCATGCCCGCGGCTTTGAGGCCGTCAATGACGCCGACGAGTTGTGAGGCGTTTAGGCCAAACATGGAGCGGTCGCCGCTGGTGGCGTTCCAGTGGCCGGAGACGTGCGAGAAGAGTTTGGCGCGCACGCCGATAACGGGGCGCACGCCCATCGCCTGCGAGCTTTCGACGATGATCGGCAGTTCTGCCGGGGTTTCGATGACGAAGATGACTTGGAAGCCGAGTTTGGTCATGCCCAGGCCGAGTTCGACGAATTCGCGGTCTTTGTAGCCGTTGCAGACGATGAGCGGCCCTGGCTCGGAGAGCATGGAGAGGGCGATCATCAGTTCGGCTTTGGAGCCGGCTTCGAGGCCGTGCTGCCAGGGTTTGCCGAAGCGGACGATGTCTTCGATGACTTGCGCCTGCTGGTTGACTTTGATGGGGAAGACGCCGCGGTATTTGCCGCGGTAGTTGCTGTCGGCGATGGCTTTGGCGAAGCTTTCGTTGATGAGTTTTATCTGGTTTTCCAGCAGGTTCTGCACGCGCAGCATGACCGGCATGGATTTGCCGCGCACTTCCATGCCTTCGATGAGGTCGAGCATGGCGATTTCGGCGGTTTTGCCGTTGCGTAGCGGCGCGCTGACGACGAGGTTACCGTCGGCGTTCAGGCGGAAGTAGCCCGCGCCCCAGCCGCTGATGCGGTAGAGTTCGTCGGCGTCTGCAATGCTCCAGTCAGGTTTGGCGTTCAATGTGGGTTCCTTGGGTTCTGTGGGTTGGATTTATACATACGGGATAGTCGCTACCCTGTATGTAAACGGGGCGGGTCAGAGGAAGCGGCGCGGCTGCCCTTCGATAACGACGTCT
>ERZ773067.925-NODE-925-length-16422-cov-7.666524_pt1 | contig 16422 bp, 10 predicted proteins | sample MGYA00580622_ERZ773067 | MGnify/ENA primary metagenome ERZ773067 (study PRJEB29015, sample SAMEA2737998) | human oral metagenome | biome: human oral; feature: human-associated habitat; material: dental | place: China | collected 2113 ...
GCTGGTTCAGAGCATCTGCCTTACAAGCAGAGGGTCACTGGTTCGAATCCAGTAGGACCCACTTAGGTTTAAGATTTAAAATTTTTATCATTGTTATTTTTGGGGTTCTTAGCTCAGCTGGTTCAGAGCATCTGCCTTACAAGCAGAGGGTCACTGGTTCGAATCCAGTAGAGTCCACAAAACAAAAAGAGGCTACTCATTTTTTGAGAGCCTTTTTTTGTGTTTAATAAGTAACAATTAACCTCTGAAAATCAAATACTTCTATAAAAAATATCTTCTTTTTTCAATTGTTTTTTCATTTATTAATTGCTATTTGATAATTATTTACTACTTTTGCGAGATTTTAAAAGCTAAAAACAAGAAGTTATGTTAGGATTACAAACGGCTATGGGGATAGCTACACAAACTAATAATGCTGCCCCTGAAGTACAAGAAAAAACACTTTCTATAATGGATATGATTATAGATGGTGGCACGGGTAATATTATCATTATCGGGGTTCTCTTCCTGATGTTAGGGGTGGCACTCTACATCTATTTCGAACGCACATTTGCTATCAAAGCAGCTTCGCAAGTAGATAAAACTTTTATGTACAAAATACGCGATTGTATAGCAGCAGGTCGATTAGATGCTGCCAAAATGCTATGCGTGCAATCAAATACACCTGTAGCACGCCTTATAGAAAAAGGAGTATCACGCATCGGAAAACCGCTCGAAGATATTAACAAAGCTATCGAAAATGCAGGTACTTTAGAGGTGTATAAGTTAGAGAAAAATACAGCTATCTTAGCTACTATCGCAGGAGCAGGCCCTATGATAGGCTTCTTGGGTACGGTAGTAGGTATGATTATGTCATTTCACGAAATGGCTACCGCTGGTGGACAAGCAGAGATGGGTGCTTTAGCAGGAGGTATCTATACGGCTATGGCCACTACAGTAGCGGGACTTATAGTGGGTATTATAGCCTATGTGGGGTACAACCACTTAGTGGTAAAAACCGATAAAATAGTTCACCAAATGGAAGCTAATGCAGTAGAGTTCTTAGATTTGCTCAACGAACCTCTTTAGTCTGCCAGTTGCTTAATTAAAGAAAAAGTTATGAAATTAAAAGGTAGAAATAAAATCAGCCCAGAGTTCAGTATGTCGTCTATGACCGATATAGTGTTCTTGCTTTTGGTGTTTTTTATGATTACAGCTAATAGCCCTAATGCATTAGACTTATTATTACCAAAAGCAAAGGGTAAATCAACTAATACACAGAACGTTTCGGTAAGTATTGATAAAAATTTGAATTATTTTATTGATAAAAGACCTATTTCTGTTACCAATTTAGATAGCGAACTTAGGTCAGCTCTAAATGGGGTAGAAAACCCTACTATTATATTGCGAGTAGAGGAAAGTGTACCAATAGAAAATGCCGTAAATGTAATGGATATAGCCAACCAAAATCAGTATAAAGTAATTTTGGCAGTGCGCCCAAAATAGATAAAAATTATGAGTTTATTAGATACCACACATAAGCGCAAATCGCTAGCTCTTACTACTGTTGTGATGAGTTTAGTAATACTATTGCTCTTCTTTGCGGGAATGACCTATTTAGATCCTCCGCCAGAGAGTGGAGTAGAGGTGATATATGGGGTAGATGTTACAGGTATGGGAGAGCGTACAACGCCTCCTAGTGCTGCCCAACAAGTAGAGACCCAGACGCCTCCTGAATCAGTGCCAGAAGAAACAACTTCTACAGAGGTGAAAGAGAATCTTTTAGCTCAAGATAATGACGAAACATTAGCAGTAGCCGAAGCACCTAAAAAACAAGAAAAAAAGAAAGAAACTCCTAAAACAGAAACTCCTAAGCCCGACCCTAAACCTTCGCGCGAAACCTCTGAAGCTCTCTCTAGTATATTGGGGGCTGCCAATGCAGGGGGTAGTGGTACAGCAGGACAAGGCGACGGACAGCGACCTGGTTACCAAGGACAAATAGATGGCAGTCAATATGCCGACTCGTACTATGGTGCAGGAGGCGGAGGCTCCTCTGGTAAAGGTTGGGGACTCAAAGGACGCAGTATCGCTACCCAAGGGAAGGTCGTACAAGATTGCAATGAAGAAGGACGCGTAGTTGTACAGATAGAGGTAGACCGTAGCGGTAAAGTCGTAAAAGCTACGGCTGGGGTAAAGGGTACCACTAACTCAGCTCAGTGTCTGTTAGATGCTGCTCGTAAAACTGCCTATAAACACAGTTGGAATCCTGATGACAATGCTCCTGCCCGTCAAGTAGGCTTCATAGTGATCAACTTCAAATTAGGAGAGTAAGAATGAACTATCAAGAAACATTATCGTGGATGTTCAATCAGTTACCAATGTTTCAAACACAAGGGAAAACTGCTCTGAACAATAAATTAGACAGAACAATTGCTTTTACCGCAGTATTAGGAAATCCCGAAAAGAAATTCAAAACCTTACATATAGCAGGGACTAATGGTAAGGGGTCATCGAGTAGTATGCTCGCTTCTATACTGCAAGAGGCGGGTTATAAAGTAGGGCTTTACACTTCTCCTCATCTCAAAGATTTCAGAGAACGCATCAAAATAAATGGTGTAGAAATCCCCGAGGAACGTGTAGTGAGTTTTATTGCTACCCATAAAGATTTTCTAGCCACTCACCACCTTTCTTTCTTTGAAATGACAGTAGGTTTAGCTTTTGATTATTTTGCTGAAGAAAAAGTTGATATAGGGGTAATAGAAGTGGGCTTAGGGGGGCGTTTTGATTCTACTAATATCATCACTCCAGAAGTGTCGCTTATCACTAATATTTCTAAAGACCACACCGATATATTAGGTAATACCCTACCTGAAATCGCTTTTGAAAAAGCAGGTATTATCAAGAAAAATACCCCTGTAGTGATTAGTGAATATCAAGAAGAGACAGCTCCTGTATTTATTAAGCGAGCAAAAGAAGAGAAGGCTCCTATAGTTTTTGCTAATGAACTGACCACTAACCTCACTACCGATTTGCAAGGTATTTATCAAGAGAAAAATATCAAAGGAGTAATAGCTGTAACTGATTTTTTAAAACATCAAGGTTGGGATATCAGCGATGAAAACCTCAAAAACGGCTTGCTAAATGTAGTGAAGAATACCCATCTCAAAGGGCGTTGGCAAACTCTTAGTACCCACCCAACTGTTGTATGCGACACAGGGCATAATATCGGTGGACTCACTTATGTAATGGAGCAGCTGAAAAAACAAACTTATACACAGCTACATATAGTAATAGGTTTTGTAAAAGAAAAAGATGTAAAAGGTGTTTTAGAACTTTTTCCTAAAGAAGCACATTATTACTTCTGTAGCCCGAATATTAAACGTGGATTGGCTGTAGAGATATTGAAAGAAATTGCCACTGCTAAAGGATTGAAAGGGGAGGCTTACCCTTCTGTACAAGAAGCACTATCTGCGGCCAAAGCAAAGGCACAGCCTACTGATTTTATTTTTATAGGCGGGAGTACCTTTGTAGTTAGTGAATTAGCTGATTTGTAAATTTGCTAATTCTTTTTTTATTAAATTGCTAATTTTTAAAACCAATGAATACAATTATTATTGATCCTTATTACACCCTTATTATCGCTACTCTTGTGCTATTGGTAGGACGCTTATTGGTGGGGAAAATAAAATTACTACAAAACTTCAATATTCCTGAGCCAGTAGCTGGCGGGCTATTAGCTGCTGTTATTATCTTTTTGCTGTATCTTAAATATGAAATTTCATTAGAGTTTAGCACTAATTTGCAAGAGGCTTTTATGCTGTTTTTCTTTTCGTCAATAGGGCTCAGTGCTGATTTTTCTCGATTAAAAGCAGGAGGTAAAGGGCTGATTTTCTTTTTGGGGGTAGTAGCTCTTTTTATAGTAGTACAAAACTCAGTAGGAGTGGGCTTGGCAAGTGCACTGGGGCAAAATCCTATTATGGGCTTGATAACAGGTTCTATCACCTTAACCGGTGGGCACGGTACAGCAGGGGCGTGGGGCAAGATATTAGAGACGGACTATGGTATTAAAGGGGCAACCAGTCTTGGTATGGCTTCAGCTACCTTTGGTTTGGTGCTCGGTGGACTCATAGGAGGGCCTGTGGCACGAAAATTAGTCAATAATATGGGGAGAAAACCTATAACTGATAAAGCTACTGATAATGTAGTAGATACTGTAGTTGAAGTGTTTGAAAATGCAGGTAAGCAGCGTCTTATCACTTCAAAATCAGCTATAGAGACAATGGCTCTTTTTGCTGCTTGTCTATCGTTTTCAGCTATAATGGTTTCTCCTACAGTAACAGCTTACTTACCTGAAAAATTTACTATTCCACAGTTTGTATGGGCTTTATTCTTCGGGGTACTTCTGCGCAATGTACTTACCAATGCTTTCAAAGTAAATATGTTTGATCGTGCTATAGATGTGTTTGGCAATGCCTCACTAAGTCTGTTTTTAGGGATTGCTCTTTTAAACCTAAAACTTTGGACATTGTTAGATATAGCTGTGCCGATGCTTATCATTTTAGCGGTACAAACCTTTGTAATGTGTACTTATGCTTATTTTGTAACTTTCCGCCTAATGGGGGCTGATTATGATGCAGCAGTACTCAGTGCGGGGCATTGTGGTTTCGGCTTAGGAGCTACCCCTACGGCAGTGGCTAATATGCAGTCGGTTACTGAGCGTTTTGGGCCTTCCCATAAAGCCTTTCTAATCGTACCGATGGTAGGGGCTTTCTTTATAGACTTTATCAATGCCTTTATCTTGACTACTTTTATAGGTTTCTTAGGATAGAAAACAAAAAAAATCATATTTTATTTTCTTATTAATATAATCTTTTGTACTTTTACCGCCTGAATAATTAATTACTAATATTTGTATGGATAAAATGATGTTATATCTACCGTTAGCCCTTGCTATTCTGGGGCTTATCTTTATGATTACAAAGGCTTTGTGGGTAAACAAGCAAACCACAGGCAACGAACGAATGCAAAGCATCTCTAAAAGTATCAAAGAAGGTGCAATGGCATTTCTTAATGCTGAATACCGTATTTTAGGTATTTTTGTGGTAATAGCCGCTATAGCCTTATTTATTGTTTCGCGTATGGTGGAGACTTCTCACTGGCTTATCGTAGTAGCTTTTGTCTGTGGAGCATTTTTCTCTGCCTTAGCAGGAAACATAGGTATGCGTATTGCTACCAATTCTAATGTGCGTACTACTGAAGCTGCACGCACTAGTTTGCCAAAAGCTTTAAAAGTATCATTTGGAGGTGGTACTGTAATGGGATTAGGAGTAGCAGGTTTAGCTGTATTAGGTTTGAGCTTGTTCTTCATCCTCTTTGTAAACACCTTCATAGAAGGGGGTAAACCTTTTTATGATGAAATGACTCTTGTTCTTGAAGCTTTGGCTGGTTTCTCATTAGGAGCTGAGTCTATTGCCCTTTTTGCTCGTGTGGGAGGTGGTATCTACACCAAAGCTGCTGACGTTGGAGCTGACCTTGTAGGAAAAGTAGAAGCAGGTATCCCAGAAGATGACCCTCGTAACCCTGCCACTATCGCTGATAACGTAGGTGATAACGTAGGTGACGTAGCTGGTATGGGGGCTGACCTATTTGGTTCATATGTGGCTACAGTACTTGCCTCAATGGTATTGGGTAACTACGTAATCAAAGATATGGCGATGAGCAGTGGAGGTGCCTTTACAGACAACTTCGGCAATATGGGGCCTATACTTTTACCTTTAGTAATCGCAGGGGTAGGTATTGTAGCTTCTATCATAGGTACTTTCTTTGTGGGGATCAAAAATAATGAAGCTAAAGAAAAACAAGTACAAAGTTCGCTAAACACTGGTAACTATGTAGCTTTAGGGCTTACTTTGGTAGCTTGTTTCTTCCTAATCAAATATATGCTTCCTGAAACTATTCAGATGAGTTTCTTCGGAGAAGGTGTAAAGAGTATTCCAAGTATTAATGTATTCTATGCTACTATCGTAGGTTTAGCCGTAGGGTTACTTATTTCTACTATTACTGAATACTTTACAGCTTTGGGTAAAAAACCAGTGTTGAACATTGTGCGCAACTCTTCTACTGGGGCAGCTACTAATATTATAGCAGGTTTAGCTACCGGTATGAAATCTACCTTTGGTTCTGTATTGCTTTTTGCTGTAGCTATCTGGGGGTCTTATGCCTTAGCTGGTTTCTATGGGGTTGCGATTGCTGCTTCAGCAATGATGGCTACTACTGCTATGCAATTGGCTATTGATGCTTTCGGGCCTATTGCTGATAATGCAGGAGGGGTAGCTGAAATGAGTGAACTGCCAAAAGAAGTACGCCAACGTACCGATATTTTAGACTCAGTAGGTAATACTACCGCTGCTGTAGGTAAAGGCTTTGCAATTGCTTCTGCAGCTCTTACTGCCTTAGCATTATTTGCTGCTTATGTTACCTTTACAGGTATCGATGGTATCAATATCTTCAAAGCTGATGTATTAGCAGCCTTGTTTATTGGAGGTATGATTCCAGTAATTTTCTCAGCTTTAGCTATGCAATCAGTAGGAAAAGCGGCTATGGATATGGTGAACGAAGTGCGCCGTCAGTTCCGCGAAATTCCTGGCATTATGGAAGGAAAAGGTACCCCAGAGTACGGTAGATGCGTGGATATTTCTACTAAAGCTGCTTTGCGCGAAATGATGTTGCCTGGTGCAATTACTATTATTACCCCTATCATTATCGGTTTTGTAATGGGAGCTGAAGCTTTAGGAGCTTATATGGCTGGTGTAGCTGTATCAGGTGTAGTATGGGCAATCTTCCAAAATAACGCTGGTGGTGCTTGGGATAACGCTAAGAAATCATTTGAAGCAGGGGTAGAAATCAACGGACAAATGACTTACAAAGGTTCTGACGCTCATAAAGCAGCTGTAACTGGTGATACTGTAGGTGATCCATTCAAAGATACTTCAGGACCTTCAATGAATATCCTTATCAAACTTACTTGCTTAGTGGGCTTGGTTATCGCTCCTATCTTGGGCGGACATACCGCTGATGCTAACGGAATGCCTGTAGAAGCTCAAATACGTCAAGGAGAGGCTGAAACCGATATGATACCATTAGAATCAGCTATAGAAGTAGTAGAGGGAGTATTAAACGCTGATGGTAACTTTGAATACAATGTAGGTGATTTATTTCAATTGAATCTTCTTGACAATACAATGTTAGAAGTAGGTGAAAATTCATCTGAGGCTCACCTTGTAAAATTGTTAGAAGATAAAAATCTTACTACTCGAGAACAATTCAAAGATAACTGGATTACTTTGGATAGAACTTACTTCAAAACAGGTAGCGATGAGCTTACTGAAGGTTCAGAACAACAATTAAAAAATATTGTAGCTATATTGAAAGCTTATCCTAAGGCTGCTATCCGTTTAGGAGGTTATACTGATAATACTGGTAGTGCCGAAGGTAACTTAAAACTTTCTGAAAGACGTGCTAATTCAGTACTAAACAAATTAGTAGCATTGGGTGCTAACAAAGCACAGTTGAGCGCTCAAGGTTATGGAGCAGAACACCCAATATGTCCTGCTAACGATACCGATGAATGCAAAGCTAGAAACAGACGTATAGATGTACGTTTAACAGCTAAGTAATAACATTTTAGTTAAATATATAAGGGGGCGGATTGGTAAATTCGCCCCTCTTTTTAAAACCAACAGACTATGAAAAAACAACTTTTTTCAGTGCTACTATTTACTGCTTTAGTAAGCTGTAACTCTTCTGAAAACCAAAAGAAAATGACAGAGAATATAGATAATAATCCACTACTTGTAGAAAGCACCTTACCATATGGAGCTCCAGACTTCTCAAAGATAAAAGACGAGCATTATCGTCCTGCTCTTCTTAAAGGGATGGCTTTGCAAAATGAACGTATAGTGGCTATCATAAGTAATAATGAAGACCCTACTTTTGAAAATACTATTGTTGCTTTAGAAAAAAGTGGAGTGGAATTAGAACGTGCTTCAGCTGTATTCAACGCTCTAACAGAAGCACACACTAATGACACACTGAAAGTATTGCAAAAAGAGCTCTCTCCTAAGTTTGCTGAGCACGCAGATGGCATTCACTTAAACGAAAAGCTTTTTGCACGTATTAAAGCCTTATATGATAAACGTGAGAGCTTGCAATTAGATGCTGAATCACTTAAATTGTTAGAAAATTACTATGAAGATTTTGTAGTAGCAGGTGCTAACCTATCCACTGCTGATAAAGAAACCCTTAAAAAGTACAACAGCGAGTTGGCTTCTTTAGAAACTGATTTCAACCAAACGCTTTTAGAAGGTTCATTAGCAGCAGCACAAACTATCAATGGTCAGAAAGTAGCTATCGTAAATACAACTCAGCAACCGCTCCTTAGCGAATTAGCAGACCGCAATCAGCGTAAACAACTATTTGAAGCAGCTTGGAATCGCACCGATGGAGGCGCTCATAATACTAATGACATTTTAAAACGCATCGCCTTACTTCGTGCTAAAAAAGCAGAGCTTTTAGGATTTAAAAACTATGCAGAATGGAGCTTGCAACGTACTATGGCAAAAACACCTGCTGCTATAGTCCAGTTTTTTAAAGATTTAGTACCTGCTTCAGTAGGTAAAGCTAAAACTGAAGCTAAAGAAATACAAGCACAAATTGCTAAGACAGGAGGCAATTTCAGCTTAGAACCTTATGATTGGAACTTCTATGCTGAACAAGTGCGCAAAGCTAAATATGATCTTGATGAGAACGAAATAAAACCATACTTCGAGTTGAAGAATGCTCTTGAGAATGGAGTGTTTTATGCGGCTACTAAGCTTTATGGTATTACCTTTAAAGAACGCAAAGATATACCCGTATATCACCCTGATGTATTAGTATATGAGCTTTTTGAAGAAAATGGCACTCCATTAGGGCTTTTCTATGGTGATTTCTTTGCTCGCGAAAGCAAACGCGGTGGGGCTTGGATGAGCAACTTTGTAAACCAATCGAAGTTATTAGGTACTAAACCTGTTATTTACAATGTATGCAACTATGTGAAGCCTACTGATGGCAAACCTGCTTTGCTTACTTATGATGAGCTTACTACTCTTTTCCATGAATTCGGACATGCCTTGCATGGTTTCTTTGCCAATCAGCAGTACGCAAGTCTTTCAGGAACAGCAGTAGCACGCGATTTTGTAGAATTTCCTTCACAATTCAATGAACATTGGGCTTTATATCCTGATATTCTTAAGAATTATGCGGTACACTATCAAACTAAACAGCCTATTCCGCAAGCTCTTATTGATAAAATAAAGAAAGCGAGTACTTTCAATGAGGGCTATGCTTTTACTGAAGTATTAGCAGCTGCTAATTTAGACCTACAATGGCATACTATTCCTGCAGATACTATTATTAATAATGTAAATGATTTTGAGAAGATAGCTCTTGAGAAGACTGGTTTATGGGTGAAAGAAGTGCCACCAAGATACCGTTCTTCTTACTTTGCTCATATCTTTGGAGGTGGTTATGGTGCTGGCTATTACTCTTACCAGTGGACAGAAATGCTCTGCCACGATGCCTACCAATGGTTTGAAGAAAACGGAGGACTTACTCGTGCTAATGGGCAACGCTTCAGAGAGTTAATTCTATCTAAAGGCAATACAATGGATTATGAAAAAATGTATCTCAATTTCAGAGGAAAAGCCCCTTCTATTGAGCCTTTACTCAAAACACGTGGACTAAAGTAATTCTTATATCAAAAAGACTGTCCTAAGAAGTTTAAGTAAAATCTTCTTAGGACAGTCTTTTTTATGTTTATTCTTGCCACTTCCTCGCATTGATGCGGTCTAATAGTGGTTGAAAACTATCAGCAAGGTCAAACTGAGTACCTATAGCATCAAAAATAGCATCTTGAGTGAGTACCCATTGCGGTACCTCATCTGGTATTTTGCCGTCATTACTGTCAAAATAATCTTCTCGCCATTGTGGACTGTCATAATATGCCTCTAAAGCCTCATATTCTGGTTGTATAGCGTTCCACTCTTCTAAAAGAGCTTCAGCATTAGTAAGAATACCCTCTAATCGCAAGAGGATATCATTCATTTTACGTATGTTTTCGTATCGCTTGTCCATAATCTTCTATAACTTAAACCCTACCATTGCTTCATAAAAATCAGCCTCATCAATAGCCATATTTTGGCATACCCACTTAGCAGCTTCTATATTGCTTACAGATGTTGCGCTAAGTTCTCCTAAAGGAAGCTCTCCTTCTGAGGTAATCAGATAAGTCTCACCGTTGTGTGTCTCGAAAGCAGGGGTACAGTACTCTATCTTCCTAATAGGGTTTTCATTAGCTTCTACTATATTGCTCAGGGTAGTATCCTCCTCGTTGTAAATCAATATTCCCCCTTTAGTAATAGCACTGATAAAAGCATCATACATAGCAGGATTGTCGGTAGGGGCTATATCAGTGATAAGAGCTACAATAGGGCGCAAGGCAGCACTTTGGGCATCGGCTTCTATAAGCACAAACTCAGTGTCTGCCAAATGCACTTGTCGTCCTGCTATAGGTTGTTGCAAACAGTAGCTTAAAGGCCTATTGTAGAAAGCCATAGTATGTAGCACACGCGCTAATACTTCTTGCCTACCTTGTCCGCCCGCTATCACTACACGAGTTTTATCTTTGAAGTATTCATACAAAAATTCAGTAGGCGATAGGAGTTTCAGTCCTAACTGTTGTGCTTGTAGTAGGTCAGGGTGATGCTCCGAAAGGTGCGGGTCTACCACTACACAATCAGTACTGCCTGACATTTCTTCGGGAAGGATACTGATATGATGTTCATTACTGAGTTCTTTCATCAGTGGACGCAAATGTGTACTAGGAGCTACTATAAAATGTATATTCATAATTTGCTAATTTGTCTATGAGTTAATTTTAAATACTAAGGATTCTAAAGGGGCTATGTCTACACGCATATGCCCTTTGCCGTTTTCAATATATAAGGTAGTTTCTTTTTTGCCGTATAATGTCTCAGTTAGGGGGTATTTGCCATCATTCAAAAACCAACTACCTAACAGATAAGTAGGCAACTGCAAGTCGAAACCATAACTTTCGTGCTCATTAAAATTGGTTACTATTATCCATTGTTCGTCCTCATTACCTCTTGCAAAGCTATATACCTTGTCATTGTAATAGATAGTATTTTGGCGATTATATTGGTGCAAATCCATATAAGAACCCGTAACTTTTAAGGTGAGTAAATGTTGATAGAAATCGCGCAAAGCTTGCTCGGCATCCGAAAGCTGACCGCCATCAAAACGCTTGCCATTTACCCAACGTTGATGAGCAGGTACGCCTATATAATCAAAGATAGAGGTACGCGACGGACTGCCAAAACCTGCCCATTCAGCGGCTCTTTCTCCTACTTCTTGACCAAAATATAGCATCACTGGCGACTCGCTGATAAGGGTTGAAACTGTCATCGCAGGTTTGGCTTTTTCAGCATAGCCAGCAAATTCAGGAGAAGCAATGCGTTGCTCATCATGGTTTTCTAAGAAGTGCAACATACGGTCTGAAATGTCAGCAAGTTCACGCTGTATAGGGGCAATAGCATTGGTGGTATGCCCATAGCTGACGATAGCCCGCAGTGTATCGTATAGTTCTACTTTATCGTATAGATAATCCATTTTGCCCAAGTGCAAGTAAGGGCGGTATTCATTAGGGTTGTACACCTCAGCCAATAGGAAAGCCTCCGGATTCTGATGTTTAATAGTCGAATTGAGGTAACTCCAAAACTCTACAGGTACCATCTCAGCCATATCATAACGGAATCCATCTACCCCTTTAGCAAGCCAATACAAAGCAATATCTTTAAACTTTTGCCAAGTATTAGGCACTATTTGGTCTTGCCAAAAGTGGTAATGTACCTCAGTATCTTCATTCTCAAAACCAACAGGCAGCGTAGCAAAATCCTTAGTACTATCAGGGCGTACCCCATAGTTGAGTTTTACAGTTTCGTACCAATCGTTGCGGTCTGGTTTAGAAGCCCGCGCTCCATTGCCTGTCCATTTAGCAGGAAACTCGTGATACTCGCCATAGATACCCTCAGGTAACTGAAAAGCCTCATTGGGGTTATAGTAAAAGTTATTATTTACAGCATATTGTACACTTGTATCATCATCTTCACCAAAACCGCGTATTCCTTTAGGCTTAGCAATGCTTTCATAGCGTCGTGCTACGTGGTTAGGCACTATATCCATTATTACTTTTAGTCCGCATTGGTGAGTACGTGCTATAAGAGCTTCCCATTCTTCTAAGCGGTGAGCAGGGTCATCAGCAAGGTCTGGATTTACCGAGTAATAATCCTTTATAGCGTAAGGTGAACCGGCACGTCCTTTTACCACAGCGGGAAAGTCGTTGCTGATGCCATAAGCTGTATAGTCAGTAGTAAGGGCGTGGTGTAATACTCCTGTAAACCAGATATGTGTTGCTCCTAATTTTTTTATCTCCAATAGGGCTTTTTCAGTAAAGTCCGAGAATTTTCCCACACCATTTTCTTCCTTAGTGCCCCACGGTTTATTGGTAGTGTTAGTATTGCCAAAGAGTCTTGTAAGCACCTGATAAACTACTATTTTGTTGTTCATTTTTGTTTCTTTTTTAAGACCTTGCAAAGGTATGAAACAATTGCTAATTAACAAAAAAACTTTGCCAAAGGTATAGCAAAATTAACCTTTGGCAAAGTAAATATCCAATTTAACTAAAAGTATTATTCGTCAATCTGTAGTATAACTACTCTAACGATAAAGAGAGAAATGCCCATATATTTTTCGTCCGTCGCGCAACTCATCGTTTAGGTCTATAGTATACCAATAGTCTCCCGAAGGCATTGGTTTACCAGCATAGATACCGTCCCACGATTCTCCAGGTTTTAAGGTAGCCATACGTCTGCCATTGCGGTCGAATACGTGAACGAAAGCGTTAGGAAAATCTTCCATTTTTTTAGGACGCCAACGATCATTATCTCCATCTCCATTAGGGGTGAAATAGTTAGGTATATCTATATCAATATACGGTACTTCTACTACCAAAGTGCGTATACAGTCTTTAGCATCTTTAGCTTTCACTTCTATGGTTTTGATGCGTACCCCTCCAGCTTCTATACGTTCAGGGTCAGTGTTTTTGATAGTATACACGGGGTTATTACCCTGATTTTCACCGTTGAAGTAGTAAGTGTAGCCTGATAAAGGGTCAGTTACACCGCCTTTAGCAATAACTTCTATTACATTCAAATCGTCATTAGGTACGCGCTCTAAAGTGAATTGAGGGAAGCGTGTAAGACTAAAATTGACTATTGAAGCAGGACATATAGGGCGACCAACTCCCATAGGCTTATAGTTAACTGTAAGCGTTTGGGTAAGTGTTTCAGCATCAAAGTCATCAATAAAGGCGATATTGCCAGCTGTACGGGTAAATAAACGTTCTGTTCCGTTGTTTAGATTATAGCTTATCTTATCATAATCCACTACATTGTTGTTAAACTTAACCACCAAGGTATGTACATACCCTTTGTTTGAGGTTGGGTCACAGTTAATTTCGTTCTCTACTGATTGTACAGCTACATCAGGTTCTTCATCAATAGTGAAAGGAGCTAAATGAGCTAACATACAGCCTTTACTATCCTGTATAGCAATTTCGTAATGAATATTATAAGAGGAAGCTAAATTGCCAAAAGTAACGGTTTCTCCTGCCTTTACACCTATTTTTCTATCTACCACTGTCTTTTTCTCGTGGTTGATGAGATAAATACGATAAAAACCAGAGCCCCCTGCTATATTCGATAAGGTTACACTACCGTTTTGACTGTCATCGCAGGCTTGAGAGTGCGATTTATTTACCTTAATATCTACAGTGATAGGTTTAGGCGCTATAATAGTGGTTTCTGTTATGGTAGCGATACAGTTTTTACTGTCCTCTACTAATAATTGGTAACTACCACTACTAAGGTTTTCTATATATCCTTTGCCATTAGTAACAGTTATGAGAGTATGTTCAGATGTTTTTTCTGTCTTTTTCTCTAACTTGTATTTATACGGAGGTACACCTCCACTTACTTGCACTTCAAATATAAGTTTGCCATCATTAGCATCGCCGCAAGAAGGCACTATGGCTTCAGCATTGAGTTTGCTAAGAACGATGGGAGTGTATTCTTCAATAGTAACTGATCCCATAGCCTCACAGCCAGCAGCATCTTGTACGTGTGCATAGTAATAACCTGATTTTAGGTCAGAAAAGTTGAGAGTGATAGCATTCGCTCCTACACCTACATTTGTTTCACTATATACAGCTCCTGTACGTTTGTGGGTGAGGGTGATAGTATAAGGAGAGACACCTCCACTCACTTGTACGGTAGCGGCTCCTTTAGCATCCTCACAATTAGCTGAGGCTTGTACTGTAGTAGCAAGTTTAAGAGCGGCAGGTGGTTCTGGCATTATTACTTTTCCATAGAGCTTACAGCCTGTCTCTGCTACAGTTACTTCTATTTGGTAAGAACCTGCTGAAAGGCGAATCATAGCACTACCATTAGTTGAAGTACCTGTTACTACTGAGTTAGCGGTTATGCGATAATCAAAAGCACTCACTTTAGTAGCAGAAGCCTCTTTATTCTGTATGCTGAGGGTAAGCAATCCTTTGCCAGACGAACAAGTGGCTTTTATAGGTGTTCCTACTACTAACCTATAGTCTTCTGCCACTGACTTCACTTCATAATCTTGAACTATATTACATTTGGTTTGTTCATTCAATACCTCTATATGATACTTACCAACCCCTAAGGCTTCAGCTCCATTAAGTTGTAAAGAGGTATCATCAAGTCGTATCTCTCTTCTGTATTTTTTATCTTCACTTGTGATGATATATCTTAGCCATGTTCCTTTTACGTACTGAGGAGTTACTGCAACTTTTACAAGTACTTCTTCTTTGTGTTCACAAGTAGCTTTTTTTAGAGTCTCAAAGCTAATGTTTTTAAGTACAAAAGAAGGTTGAACAGTTACAGAGGTAGTCCCCTCATAACGATTACAGCCAGCAGCGTCTTGAACTTCTATGGTATAATTACCAGCACTTACTCCTGTAAAAGTATAAACAGAAGAATTAAGCGTTTGGGAAAGTTCATTTTTAGTGTTTTGATGTACTAATTTCACTTTATAAGGAGCTTGTCCTCCTGATATGTGCAAAGCTATCTCTCCGTTCTCTTGCGTACAATCTTTGCTGTATAGAGGGGTAGCGGTTACTTGTATAGTAGCAGGCGGTTCTGGCATTAGTACTTTATCATAGAGCTTACAGCCAGTTTCAGCTACAGTTACTTCTATTTGGTAGAAGCCTGCAGGCAACTGAAGTATAGTGCTATTATCAGTTGTAGTACCTGTTACTACAGTACTACCCGCTGTTAGACGATAGCTGAACCCACTTATTTTAGCTAGAGTGCCTTCTTTAGGTATAACACTGAGGGTGAGTTGTCCTTTATCTGTAGCACAAGTAGCTTTTAGAGGAGTTCCTACTACTAATCTATAGTCTTCTGCCACTGACTTCACTTCATAATCTTCACCTATACTACATTTGGTTTGTTCATTCAATACCTCTATATGATACTTTCCAACACCTAAGGCTTCAACTCCATTAAGTTGTAAAGTAGTATCATCAAGGCGTATCTCTTTTCTGTATTTTTCATCTTCACTTGTGATGATATATTTTAGCCATGTTCCTTTTACGTACTGAGGAGTTACAGCTACTTTTACAAGTACCTCTTCTTTGCGCTCACAGGTAGCTTTTTTTAGAGTCTCAAAGCTAATGTTTTTAAGTACAAAAGAAGGCTGAACTGTTACATTAGTATCTCCTTCATACTCATTACAACCCGATGCATCGCTTACCTTTATAGTGTAGTTAGCTGGGGCAAGGTCTGTAAATACATAGTTAGTATTCACTCCTTCTTTCCTTGCTACCTCTTTACCCGATGCATCAGTAAGAATTACAGTATAAGGAGCATTACCTCCCGATACATTTACTTCTACCTCGCCCTTATGGTTACTACAATCAGAACTTACTCGGGCAGTAGCTTTTACTTCTATACGTGTTGGATTCTCAGGAATTACTACCGTTTCAGTATAAGTACAATCTGTTTCCTTTACAGTTACTTCCACTACATAAGTACCTCCTTTAAGGTGCAACGTGGTAGTATTAGCTTCTACAAAACCTGATGCTACTTCTTGGTTATTAACTTTTGAAAGCACCCGATAGCTAAAATAAGGACTTACAGGCACTTCACTTTTTGCTGTCTCTACCAATGTAAGGGTTACCGTACCTTCACCATTGGCGCAAGTAGCTTTTACTGCCTGACTTGCTTTCAGTAC
>ERZ773067.926-NODE-926-length-16421-cov-12.619516_pt1 | contig 16421 bp, 12 predicted proteins | sample MGYA00580622_ERZ773067 | MGnify/ENA primary metagenome ERZ773067 (study PRJEB29015, sample SAMEA2737998) | human oral metagenome | biome: human oral; feature: human-associated habitat; material: dental | place: China | collected 2113 ...
AGACGACACAACTAAAGAGCTAATACAAACTAGTAAGTATGGCGATAAAAATTGGATTCCAGACAGTACAATCCAAAATCTCTATAAGCCGCATGATTAAGGTATAAATATGGAGGTTTTTTATGATTAAGCTCTTGGAAGAAAAATACCAGAAGAAAATTATCATCTACGATGGCATGTATCTATTTTTCAATAGTGTTGCAAAAGATTTTATTAGCACCTGCAAAAATCATAATATACATATAGATTCCCTAGATGCATTTTCTATTACAGGAAGAGGAATTCAACCCGCAATAAGCAACAGTATAACGTTTTCTAAAACAAGTAACTGTTGGGATGAAGCAATATTATTCTTATCAAAAGAGGAAAATTTAGATTTTTTATATGAGATATGGTATGCAGGATATTAATCGGAGTATAACAATTCATTATGACGATATATTCAAGAAGGTTCGTTGTAAATGGATATCCGTCTGCGGAAACGGAACTCACACAGCTTTCTAAACGATGTTGAGCTGCCCATTCAAGCGATGCACCAGACCTCGATGGAGGTTGGTTTTGCTGAGAGGCTCTATCTGCAGCGCAATACGCTCTATTTCCGTCTGGCGCACAGGTTCGGTCTCGGATGGATGGGTGCGCAGGAAGAAAAGGCTTTTGCCGATGCCCCTAAGACACTCTATCGGATGTGGCTGCTCGATGTGGACTTTGTGCATCCGTTCGAGTTCTGTCATCATCCCGCAACATTTACAACATCCTTTCACGGGCAGTATACGATGATGGGCGCAGCAGTTGGACTCCGTGGCTCGATTGATACCGTCTCCTATGATGTCTTTGCGGGGGCGATGCCCATAAGAAAACCCGAGGGATTCCACACATCGGATGTGACGAGCGGATTCTCCCTCGGGGTAAAGTTCTAAATAAGTCTGGTAGAGGGGCATCGCCCCTCTTTTATTGTTTTATCAACATAAAGTTTAAGCTATATCTGCTCATCTAGGGTGTCAAAATCAAAACTTACGAAAATGCTCGTGAAACCAGTTCCCGTATAGCTTCTGTTTCATATAAACACAAAAAGAGTTCCTGCCGCAGCAGGAACTCCAGTGTGTCGTATGTAACTCAGCTCTCGATCAGCTTCAAGAGACCCGGCTGCTCGATGTGCCACTTATCCTTGCGCAGGGAGAAGAGGGCAGGCATATCGACGACGAGTTTATCGTAGCTCTTGCCCGTCTCATACCGCGTGGCGAAGGTCTCCTTCATCCCCGCCTCATCGTGCATCTTCTGATCGTAGGGGAACATGGGGCTCGGGATAACAGCGAAGTCATTCGGCTGACCGGGGATGTCATACGCCCAGAACGTCGCCTCGTTGATATCCTCAACGCTCTCGAACTTCGGCATGGTCTTCCCGTTCTCCGTCGCCGCATGATCCGAGCAGATGAGGAGGTGCAGCGCATACTTGTCGATGAGCGGTTGACAGAGCTCCGCTCCTCGCTCGGGTGAGAAGGTCTCACGCAGCGCATGATAGTCGTCCAAGAGATCCTGCCAGATCGGCTTGCTCTCAAGCAGGGCATCGAGGTCGATCTCATCTTCCTCCGGCTCAGGTTCCGGTGCAGGCGCAGGCTCCGGTTCAGGTTCCGGCTCTGGTTCAGGCACGGGCGGGGGAGGTGCCGCTGCCGGGAGCAATCTCAGCTCCTCCATATCTGCGGCGAGCTGCTTCGCCTGTTCCTCAAGCGCCTGAAGGCGCGCATCAAATCCCTGTACCTGCTCTTTTAGTCCGGCAACTTGGATCGCCGTCTGGCTGTCCTTTGCAACAGATGCCTGAATTTCCGCCGAAAGACGCTCTGCCTCTGTGCGCAGCCACGAAACATGTCCCTCGATGACATCAACCGTACCGCCCGTCTGCCGCCATGCATAGTGCGTCGCAACACCGGCAATCGCAACACTCGCCACGACGAGGACGAAGGAAAGCAACGTCATCACATCTGCCATCATGGGGTGAATGAACCCCACCGCCTGTGCGGCGCTTGCCGCTGCCTCAGTTTCCATCGATCATCAACCCTTTCCACCCTCTCTGCTCGTAAGGAATTACGTTAAACACATATCCTTATAAATTCTCTGTCCCATCCCTAAAATCCTGCTAAAGAACTGCCCCACAGACAGAAAAAGAGCCGCCCCGCGCGAAGCGACTCTTTCGTTTGAAATCAGGCTGCCACGTAATGAATCAGCATGCGCCGACGAGTGCAGCACCGAGGTTCTTGCTGCCCTCGATCCCCTCATCATCCGGCTCATTCTCTACAATGAAGGTATCCACGAGCTTTGCGCCCGCGTCCTTCGTACGCTCGGACCACGTCTCCATCCATGCGCCGGCGCCCCAGCCCCACGAGCCGAAGAGCACGACCGGCTTGCCGGAGAGTTTGCCGCTTTCGACCGCCTCTGCGAAGAACGGCTCATACGAGCCCTCCTCCAGCTCCTCAGCGCCCATCGAGGGACAGCCGAGTGCGAGCCCGTCATAGCCGTCGATCTGATCCACGGAGAAGCTGTCTACCTCGAAGCACTCAACGTCAGCGCCCGCACCCTGCGCACCCTCGACGACAGCCTCTGCCATCTTCTGCGTATTGCCCGTGCCGGACCAGTACACAACCGCTACCTTTGCCATATGAAATCCTCCTCACAGAATCCCGAGAGATGCAGGAGACGGATAAATTCAGCACCGATTGGGCGGGCTTCATTTTATCAGCGATTCCATTCTCTCTCTTTATACTGCCTGCACCAACTCGGCAAGGGGGCGTCCCGCCTCCAGCCGCGTACAGAACTCCTGAGTACAGGCCGAGTACTGCTCAAAGAGAGCACGTGCCTCCGCCTCGTTCGTGTAGACCTTCCAGTATCCGCTGCAGACAAAGTCCTGTCCCCGCCGTGTGATGAACCCGCGCACATCCTCCGGCGGATAGCCGAGGAAGAGCCCGATCTCAGGCGGAAGTGTCTTGCGCACGCGCATGCGCAGACGCAGGAACTCGAGCCGCTCCTCCATGCTCTCTGCGATGCGGTAGCCTGCCTCGCACAGGATCTCCTGTGCCTGAGGCGATTCGAGTGCACGCGCGACAAGCTCCGCCCGATAGAAGAGAATGAGAACGTACTCCGCGCCCTCCGCTACGCTGAACATCGAGATCCCCTTGCAGGAAAAGCAAGGTTCATAGGCCGCGAGCAGCGCATCAAAATCCTGAAAACGGCTCTTTTGGAACGACAGCAGGCTTCCCGCCGTCAGACCCGCCAGCAGGGGTGCAGCATGATAGCCGAGCAAATGCTCAAAATCTGGACAACGCATGGTAATATCCCCCTCCGCGCTGAGGCGCAACAAGCACCCCCCTAAAAATCGTTTGGCACCTCATTATATCGCAAACGATTCTCATTAGCAAGGGTTTTCTCATGGAGGAGAATGTTCTGCTATGGTCTGCATCTATTATAGCCGAGATTGCCCCCAGTGACAACAGAATCTTTTTTATTTATCAATAGCTGTATCTCATACGCGCTGTGTGTGAAAACATTGACAAAAAACTGCGTGTGTGCTACGTTTAATCGGAATCTCAGTCAAAGGAAAACGACCATATGATACACCTGAAAAACATTGTAAAGACATACGAAGGGGACATCCACGCGCTGCGCGGGATCGACCTGTGCATCGAACGCGGTACGATCTACGGCATCATCGGTCTCTCTGGCGCGGGCAAGTCCACACTCATCCGCTGCATCAATATGCTTGAGCGTCCGACGAGCGGCGCGGTGCTGATTGATGGGCGCGATCTCATGCAGATGAGTGAGCGCGAGCTGCGCGAGGAACGCCGCCGCATCGGCATGATCTTTCAGCATTTCAATCTGCTGTCCTCTGCGACGGTCTATGACAACGTCGCGTTCCCCCTGAAACTCGCAGGGAAATCGACGGATGAGATCAAGCCGAAGGTCACAGAGCTGCTCGCCCTCGTTGGACTCGGCGACAAGGCGGATGCCTACCCGAGCCAGCTCTCGGGCGGACAAAAGCAGCGCGTCGGCATTGCACGTGCGCTCGCGAGCGATCCGAAGGTGCTGCTCTGCGACGAGGCGACCTCCGCGCTCGACCCGCAGACGACAAAGTCCATCCTCGCACTCATCCGCGACATCAACCGCCGCATGGGGCTGACCGTCGTGGTCATCACGCATGAGATGCAGGTCATCAAGGATATCTGCGACCGCGTTGCTGTCATCGACGGCGGTGTCATTGCCGAGGAGGGCGACGTGGTGGATGTATTCACCGCACCGCGCGAGCCGATTACGAAGGAGTTCATCAGCGTGCTCCTCTCGAACGAGCTGCCGACGGCATTTCGCGGCAACCCGATCACGCACGAGCCGTCCACGGACAGCTATATGCTTCTGCGCCTCACCTTCCTTGGGGAGAGTGCGGATAATCCTGTTCTCGCGGATATGATCCGCCGCTTCCCCGATATCGAGGTCACGATGCTCTTTGGCACGCTCGATCAAATGAAGGATCTGCCGTTCGGACGCATGATCATCGGCATGCGCGGCGCGCGCGCTGAGATCGAGGCAGCGATCACATATCTTTCCGCACAGCATTTGAAACAGGAGGTGATCGGCTATGTCCGCCGAAATTCTGCCGCTCCTCTCTAAGGCGCTGGGCGAAACGATCTACATGGTGCTCGTCAGCATGGCGATCTCGACCGCCATCGGCGTGCCGCTCGGCGTGCTTCTGCACGTCACGGGCAAAGGGGAAATCCTCGACGCGCCGATGGTGAACCGCATGGTCGGCGCAGTGGTCAACGCGGTGCGCTCCATCCCATTTATTATTCTGATGGTGGCGATCATCCCACTGACGCGTCTCATCGTGGGTTCTGCGATCGGTACAACGGCGGCGATGGTACCGCTCGTCATTGCCTCCGTCCCCTTCATTGGACGGCAGGTGGAGACCTCGCTGCGCGAGGTACCGCACGGTCTGATCGAGGCAGCGCTTGCGATGGGCGCGACACCGATGCAGATCATCACACGCGTGCTGCTCCCTGAGTCCATGCCCAGCATCGTCAGTCAGCTCACCACCGTCATCATCGCCCTCGTTGGCGAATCGGCGATGGCGGGTGCGATCGGCGGCGGCGGTCTCGGCGACCTTGCGATCCGATACGGTTACCAGCGTTTTCGTCCCGACATCATGATCGCAACTGTCGTCATTCTCATTGTTCTCGTCCAGCTCGTGCAGCTCATGGGCAATGCCCTCGCCGCACGGCTGAATAAGAGATAATCGCATTGTTATACCCAGTGTGCGATACCCAAAAGTGAACCCTAGTGAAGCAAGTCAGTAAACTACACATTCTGCTCCTCTGCGGATTTCTTTTGTTTAAGCGAAACGCGTTTGAAATCCGCATGTACTGCAGATACGTGTGCGATCACTTGCGTAACGAGGCGTTCGCGTTGGACATCGTACGACGAACATTAAGGAGGTCTTTATGAAGAAACTACTCACTCTCGTCCTCGCTCTGAGCACGCTCGCCCTCGTCGGCTGCGGCGGCGGCGCGGACAACAGCAGTGCAAAGTCGGAGAAGGTCATCAAGGTCGGTGCTTCCCCCGTTCCCCACGCCGAAATCCTCGAGGTTGTGAAACCCGAGCTCGAAAAGGACGGCATAAAGCTCGAGATCGTCGAGTTCAACGACTACGTGCAGCCGAACCTCGCGACGAACGACAAGGAGATCGACGCAAACTTCTTCCAGCATGAGCCGTACCTCAAGAACTTCGTCACAGAGCATCCGGAGCTGAAGCTCGCGAACGTTCTCGGTGTCCACGTCGAGCCGATGGGCATTTACTCGCACAAGATCAAGAACATCAATGAGGTCAAGGACGGCGCACAGGTCTCGATCCCGAGCGATCCGACGAACGGCGGCCGCGCCCTGCTCCTCCTCGAGCACGCAGGACTCCTGAAGCTGAAAGACGGTGTCGGTGCTGCCGCGACTGTACAGGATGTCGTGGACAATCCGAAGCATCTGAGCTTCAAGGAGATCGAGGCACCGCAGCTGCCGCGCACGCTCGACGATGTGGACATCTCTGTCATCAACACGAACTGGGCGATGCAGGCGGATCTCGTCCCGACGCGCGATGCTCTCTTCATGGAGGACAAGACCTCTCCGTACGTCAACATTCTCGTCGTCCGTCAGGGCGATGAGAACCGCCCTGAGATTCAGGCGCTCATGAAGGCACTCCACTCCGAGGCGGTCAAGAACTTCATCAATGAGAAATACAAGGGCGCGATCATCCCCGCATTCTGAGGATGTCCGCAACAACACACAGGAGAACCGCACGGCTCTCCTGTTTTTTTGTTTCCATATATCCGCCTATATGATAGAATAGAGCCGTATTTCACGATGAGAGGAAGCCGCAGATATGGAACAACGATGGATCAATCCCCCCTTTTATGACCAATGGATGTACCGCATCCTAATCGGTCTTGCATTCGCTTCAAACATCTCAACGGGAGCGTCGTCGGTGTTGGTTGCACTCGGCATCCTGCTCGTACTGGTTCAGGCCGTACGCACGCGGACTTTCCCCGCGCTGGATACGGGCATGCTGAAGCCTGTCCTCATCTATCTCGGCATCTGGATCATCTGCGGCCTCGCCTCACGCGAGCCGAATATATCTGTTGCGGCAGTAGGCAGCACGGCACACCGCATCCTTCCCGTATTTCTCGCACTGCTCTGCGTACGCAGCAAAAAACAGATCGGCGGCATCATCCTCGCCTTTTCTCTTTCCGTATGCATCAACAACATAACGGCATTTGCCCAACTCTATACGCACGGCATAATGTGGCGGCCGAGCGGCTTCGTGCATACCCCGACATTTCTAGCCAGTCACCTGCTGATGGCGATTCCCGTGTTCTGCTTCTTTGCACAGCAAGAATATATGCGGCGTTTTCAGCGGCCGCTGCTCGCACTCGCCGCCCTCTCGGGCGTACTGCTCGTTCTGACGCAGACGCGCGGCGCATGGCTTGCCGCTGCAGGAACGCTGCTCCTCTTATTCGTACTCGCGCCGAAACTGCGCCGCCTGCTGCTGATCGCAGGCGTGATCGGCACTCTGCTGCTCGGTACGGTCCTCGCGTTCTCTCCCATGTATGCATCGCGGTTTTCATCCATCTCGGATACGAAGCACACCTCGAATCGGGAACGCATCTACATGTGGCAGGCAGCCATCGAGATTTTTCAGGATTACCCTATCCTCGGCGTCGGAATGGAGGAATACGGATATTATTACAACGCCATCTACATTCCGGATGCAGCAGTTGAACGACCGACCAATCCAAACGATCCGAAGACAGGACATACGCAGCCGCACAACAATTTTCTCCAGCATCTTGCCGAAGGCGGCATCTTTGGTGCAGCGGCATTCCTCATCCTGCACGGCTATCTGCTCTGTCGCCTTTGGCGTCAGTTCCGCATGGAGCGAAAGAAGGGGCTCCCATCCTATGCCCTCATGGGGCTTCTCATCTTTGCCGGTATTCATCTGGAGGGACTCACGGACACGAACGTCAACCAAGTCTCCATCGGGCGCGAATATTGGCTGCTGATGGGTCTCATACTTGCTGCCGGAAAAATGGGCCAGCAGTTGGAGGACAAGCCCCACAACGCACAGATATAAAATCTAATCGCCCATTTTGAATACACAAAACGGGCATCATATGATAAAATCTCTCATTATGAACCAGATTCTCAACAAACTCTCTGCGCTCAAACGCCGTGAACAGATCTACGGCATCCGCAATCCGCTCACCTATGACTTTCTCCACCACAACCTGCACCATCTGCACGTTCTGCTCTTTCACAGCGTTGATCAGCAGGACTTTACGCGTGGAGCGATCCTGCGCCAACTGCTCATCTTCATGCTGCCCATCCTGCTCTCTCAGTTCCTTCAGCAGTTCTACACGATCGCAGACACGGCTCTCGTTGGGCAGGTGCTCGGTGCACAGGCACTTGCCGCCGTCGGCACGGCGAGCCTCATCCTCTCTGTGCTGGTCAACTTCTTCATCGGATTCTCGGCGGGGCTGAGCATTCTCGTTTCGCATCTCTACGGAGAAAAGGAGTATGCCCGTCTGAGTGCGCTCGTGCAGAGCATCTTCGTCACGATTGTCCTATTCGCCGTGCTCTTCACGGCAGCAGGCATCGTGCTGACCGAGCAGCTGCTCGCGGCGCTCGCCACCCCCGCCGATCTCATCCCGCAGGCAAGCCTCTATCTGCGCATCACCCTCGGCGGAATACTCGCACAGCTTCTCTACAATACGGCAAGTGCAGTCCTGCGCGCACTCGGCAACACGACGAGTACCCTGCACTACCTCGCTGCCGCCGTCCTGCTCAACATCGCGCTCGATGTCCTGCTCCTGATCGCCGTTCCCTGCGGCATCGCAGGTGCGGCTGCTGCGACCGTCACCGCACAGGCTGCGGCGGCACTGCTCGCCCTGCGAAAGCTCCTCCGTCTGCGCGGCGCGTGGCAGTTTCACCTCCATCGCCCCTTCTTTCAGCCCGTGCATCTCCTGCCCATCCTCGGCACGAGCATTCCTGCGGGACTGCAGGCAGTCTTTATGAGCATCTCCTCGCTTGTCATCCAGGCCTACATCAACTCCTTCGGCTACGCGGCGATGGCGGGCATGACCGTCTACGCGCGCGTCGAGGGCTTCCTCTACTATCCCCTCTTCGCGTTCGGCATTGCCCTCACAAGCTTCATCGGGCAGAATGTCGGTGCTGGTGACCTTACACGCGTGCGGGCGGGGCTGCGGGCGAGTCTCAGGCTTGCGGGGGGCGGTGCAATGGGGATGGCACTTGTCGCGGGACTCTGTGCCCCCATGCTCATCTCTCTCTTTACTGATGATCCCGCCGTTGCCGAAAACGCGCTCGATGCCGTCTGGTACACATTCCCCTTCTACTGGCTCTACGGCATCAATCAGATCTACATCGGCGCAATCCGCGGACTCGGCAACACACTCTATCCCATGATGACCGCACTTGTCTCCTACTGCCTCTTTCGCATCGCGTGGTGCTGGGGCTGGGACATGCTCGGCCTGCACTCCATGCACATCGTCTACAGCGCCTACAGCGCAAGCTTCTTCGTCATGGCAGCGCTGCTGCATTTCGGGTGCAGACGCGCACTGCGCAGCGCACAGCAAATTTCCACAGAAAAAGGTCTTGCCGCACGCACATAGGTGCATGGCAAGACCTTCTTTTACAGGGCTACGGTGTTGCGGGCGTTTCCTCGCTCACGGCGCTGCGCCGGACCATGTCGCCGACGCGCAGGTCGTAGGTGAGCGCCTGCTTGTGCAGCGTCTCGGCACGCGCAAACTCCTCCGGCAGCCCTGTGTCGAGACCGCGTATAAAGCTTTCGTACGAGGCAATGGAGGCCTCCGTCGACGCCTTTCGTTGGGCAGCAAGATATGCAGCGCCGCGCGGAATCTCCACGGCATCGAGCTCGCGCTGATATTTTTTCAGCAAGGGGATCACATCATCCTGCAGAAGGCGGATGAGCGCCCTGCGGTGCTCGGTCGTATAGGTTCCCCACGCCGTCTCCGTCAGGTAGAGAAACTCGTACTGCGTGCTGCGAAAGACGCCGTTATAGCGGTCGACGATGGGACGCGTCGCCTCGATGTAGCGCGTAACATCGCTGCCCGCCGCCATCTGTACCGCCTCGAGATAGGCGCGGTAGTTCACCACGCGAACAACCTGCCAGCCCAGATCGCCTTTCTCCATGCGCAGCTGCAGCGGAAACTCAAGCCCCGTCCCCTCGTCCACGACGGTCAGCATTGCTACGGCACCGCTCCCGTCGCGCGTAACGTCTCCAATACTGAGGACGCTGGTGTCCCGCAGATGGCTGCACTCCATCAGATACTCAAAGTCGATGCCGAGCTGACGGCCTTTGAGCGCATTCACGCCCTCCGGCTCTGCCCATACAGAATTTTGGACGGCATTCTCGATCGTGTACGTCAGCCCCTCGGCAACACTCCCCTTGATGCGCTGATAAAATTTTCCGGAGGCGCTGCGCTCCGACTCCGACAGTCTCGTGTCGCGCGAAAAGAGCACATAGGTGAGGTCATCGTAGCCCGCGTCCGCAACCGCCGCGATATTCACGCGGCGTTGGAACGCCGCCAGATCATGCTGCTCCACCGCAGCAGCCGCCTGTGCGAGTGCGTACTCGGGACGCTGCATGTAGTAGCCGAGGTACCATGCAATCGCCGCAATCGTCAGGGTGATCAGCCCCGCCGCCATCTTGAATTTTCGTGCGTGTGCTTTGCGCCGCCGTGCGAGCCGCACGCGCCACGCAAATTCATCCAGGGGCATTGCCCCACCTCCCTTCGCACAAATACAAACGCTGTCATTATATCATTGAAGATTCATTTCACGCAACTATATTGAAACAACCTCGTCATAATCCATCACTCCTTAATATTAACAAAATATAAGTTATATTCTCTTATTGACAAAATTATACAAGTCGTATTAATATAAACATAAAAATTGAATATAAGAGGAAATAGGCGTCGAGAGACTTAAACTGGAATTCGGTATAAGCCGAAGCGGTCCCGCCACTGTAAGGTAGAGTCTTCACACAACAATGTCACTGGAGCAATCTGGGAAGGCGTGTGCAGACGATGACACCAAGCCAGGATACTTACCTATTTCGACATCACCGTCGGCTTTTGCGGATTTCAGAAGCCGGTACCTGCGAGCGATGGGTAGGGGATTTTGTCGATACTTCATGACAAGACATCTCCGGTTGTATTTAGTACACCGGGTTTTCTTTTCTTATGAAAAAAGTCCGTCTAAACCAATCCTGGTCGCAGACGGACTTTTTTTCATGAAAGAACCGGTTCGTCCATAACTTATTATCTATATATTTCAAAAACATAATTTATATGACGATTGGAGAGAACGGAGGCTTTCCCATGTCGGAAAAACAGAAAAAGAAGAACCTCCTCGCGGGTGTTCTATGGATGCTGCTTGCAGGTGTGTTCTGTCATCCTGCCGCTGCCGCAGAACATACTTCGGCATCTGCGGCAGGTGCCAAAGACAACGCCGCATCTGATGCTTCGCCAATGGAGATGCCGGCAACGGGAACGAATATGCCGTTGGAATACACAACGCCGGACATCACCGTCGAGGCGAAGCGTCCCGCGTGGGAGGAGATCCTCTCTCCCGGCACCGTAACCGTCATCCGCCCTGAGGAGTTCAAGGGCGAGCAGAAAACCCTGCCGGACTTTCTGAAAATGGTGCCAGGCGTGCATGTGCGTGAGGTGCAGGGCAAGGGGCAGTATACGACCGTAACCGTACGCGGCTCGACGGCAGCGCAGGTCGGAGTCTTCGTCGACGGTGTGCTGACAAACCTCGGCGGCGATGCGGCGGTCGATATCTCGACGATCCCTGTCAGCAACGTCGAACGCATTGAGGTCTACCGCGGCTACATTCCCGCACGCTTTGCGGGCACCTTTATCGGCGGTGTGATCAACGTCGTGACGAAGAAGCCGACGGGTGCACATGGCTCGGCGGAGATCGGGCCGAGCTCGTTCGGCGGCAAAAAAGCCTCCGTCGAAGTCACCGCCCCTGTCGGTGACGGCAGTCTGCTCTTCGGATTCAACCACGAATCGCGTGACGGCGATTTCCCCTACCGCAGCTATGCGGCGGATCAGTTCTATACAAATACCGGAATTGGGCGGCAGATTGTGGAAACACGGGTGGAACTGCAAGGTTATCTCGCTATGACGCCGGCAGAGAGAGCCGCATATGATATTGCAAATGGCGCCGGCGCATGGCAGCAGATGGTAGATGATTGTATCCAGTGGCTGGAAGATAACGGCGGGCGCTTGGTGACAGCCGCCGACGATCCCGAGCGCCGCCGTAAATACAACGACTACAGCAATTCGGATCTTCTCGTCAAATGGCAGAATGATGACTGGATGATCAAGGGAACATACAAGACTGTCGATCGACATCTGCCGGACAGCCTCTGGGTTGATTATCGAAGCTATTTCGATATGATTCAGCCGGGGCTTCTCGTGGATAAATACGATCTCTATAAATACGACAAGCGGCATCAAAAAATCAGTGCAGCGGAGCTGCTCGTACAGCGACGCTATATAGGGAAACGCTATGAATGGGGTTGGATGATTGACTATCTAAGCCAGAGCAAGGATTACCGTGCCGAGAATATTCACGACGGTCTGCGCTATATGATTAAGATTCCCATGCGGGAGTGGAGCCGCTATCGTTCGAAGAAATACAATGTGCAGATAGACGGCACCTACGAGCTCAGCAAAAACAACATGCTCGACTTCCAGATGAACTACTCGCATGAGCGCATGAATATCGACGGCGACGGACTTGATGAGGTCATCGACGATGTGCAGGCGGGCATTGGGAATCTCTGGGCGCAGATGCGCAACCAGTTCGATCAGAACATCTTCAATGTGCAGCTGCAGGATACGATCACGCTCGATAAAAAGAAGACGTGGCAGCTGACGCCCGCCGTCCGCTACAACCGCTCGCAGATCATTGGCTACAGTCAGTTTGGACGCTTTAACCCTCTCAAAACGTACCGTTGGGTTCATCCGAAGGACAGTCAGGTCGATTCCAAGGTGACGTGGCAGCTCGCACTCAAGAAGGAGTTCAACGACCACTTTACGATGCGCATGACGGGCGGCACCTACTTCCGCCTGCTCAACATGTATGAGATCGCGGGCGACGGCGCGGGCATCATGCCGGCACCGATGGACTATAAGGGGAGCGGCGCCAAATTTCCGCAGCCAGAATACGGCAAGCAGTTCGATCTCAGTGTCATATGGGACGGCAAGTTCCTTGGCTCGGACAATCGAACAACGCTCACCTATTTCTGGCGCGACACGCAGCGGATGCTCTACCTCTACCGTGCGGGGCTCAACTACAGCTCCTACTTCAACGACATGCGCGGTAAGGCACACGGCATTGAGCTGCAGACGAATTTCCACTGGAAGAAGTTTGATCTCGATATCGAAGGCACGCATCTCAACATAGCGGCGCAGCGCAGGGATTCCTCTCCGGGGGTCCATTACGACTGGTTCGAAGTGCGTCCGACCTACCAGCCAAGATGGGAGGGCAATATCCGTCTGACCTATCGCCCGACAGAGAAATGGCTCTTCTTCGGCGAGGCGCACTATGTCTCGCAGTACTACACGCACTATGCCATCCCACAGGTCAGAGATCCTGTAGAAAAGGAACTTGCCGGCAGACCAAGAGCGGCGTTGAAGACAATCAACCTGGGGCTCAAGTGGTCGCCGAAAAAGGATATGACGCTGACCCTCGGATGCAATGATGTCTTCGACGCGGCATCCAAGCTGAAGGTGCACAGCGTGCAGCGCTACTTGAGCGAACCGAGCTGGGTAAACATCGAATATCCGCTGCAGGGACGCAGCTATTATATTAGTTTCCGCTATGAATTCTAAGGAGGAGAAGCTATGAAGACGTATCTTGGAAAACGACAACGCCTGCGTCTCGCCGCTCTCGTTGTGGGCGGACTGCTCTGCAGTACGACGGCGAACGCGGCGAACCTCGTCTCGACCATTCCATCGGACTACGGCAACAGCGAGATGGGGACAGTCACCGGTTCACGTGTGACGACGAACATTGACGCAACGCCTCAGGCTGGGGTGCTGAAGAACCTCAACCGCGATCCTGCGTCCTTTGGATTCCATCAGAAGGGCAAGAGCATGATCCTGCTGCGCCAGTATACCTACAGCACGACAGAGCTGGAGAACACCTCTCTGATCGACCCGAACTCTGCTGGTGCAGCAGCGAGTGCGGCAACCGGAAAGACGACGGCAGTACCGAATATGCATGCGGCTGCGGCAAGCGACGAGTATATCTACATGACCGGCTATGATCTCGGTCAGATCGGTGTCGTGCGCCAAAACGGCAAGCGATTGATGGAAAACAAAAGAGCTGTTGTCAACCTCAAGAATGACATCAAGCAGTACTGCGGCTACAACTTCACCGAGACGTTCAAAAACCTCGACGAAGATTCAAAGGGCGAGAAAGGCAAAACCTACACGGGTGACCCTGCAAAAGCACAGGTGCACGGTGAGGCACTTCTCGTTGATGGGCGAAGACTCTACGTAGCGGCATCCGTCAACCCGCTCGCGGGCTACGATCCCTACGACGACGGCTTCCTGATGCAGTACGACATTCAGGACGACGGCACCCTGAAGTTCGGCAGCTATACGCGCATCAGCCGCAACATCGATCAGGGACGTCTCAATAAGTTCAACGATCACATCCTCGTCTCCTGCATCGGCGGGTATCAGCACTACAACGGGACAGGCAATACGCACTATACCGCGCTCAATATCGCCAAGATCGATCAGAATACGGGGCGCATCCTGGGCACGGAGCAGCGCCGCGCCTCGATTCCGAATCACGTCAAGGGCACCGGCGAGGATATGCGTGATCTGAAGCTTCTCCCGGATGGCACCGCCTATGTCATGACGTACAATCTCAGCCCGTCCGGCAGTCAGATCAATGCGCATGTCTACAAGACGACCATGTCCAATCTGATGTCGGAACACCCAGACGATTGGCAGGAAGTCGCTGTTGCAAGCCAGCAGGAAGGCTGGTTCGGCAAGCTCAATGCCGAATACTATACGAAGCGTCTCTGGCTGGAGCTTGGTGATACTCTGCAGGCCTATACAGACGGCGATGATACGGCAAAACACATATGGCAGGCGAAGGATTTCTCCGACAACAAGGCATTCAGCCGCTTCAACAAGATCACAATGATCGAGCCAGACCGAGTCTACGGAAATACAGCATCCGTCGTCATGACACTGCCTGCAGAGCTGGGCGGCGACACGACGGCAGCAACGGTGAATGAAAATGCCGTTTGGAAGAACAGTGCTGCATTCAGTGATACAATCACGACGCAGCAGAGCTGGAACATCGATACCGTTGTCAGCATCGGCAAGGACAAGCTCGGCGACAAGTCGACGAATGTGCTGGCGGCGATTTCTGCAACGGACAGCAGGCCTCTCAATATCAATGCAGGGGAAAATATCCTGCAGCTGCAGGTAGAAAACACCGTGGGGAATCCGACGGGGATCTACGCCAGAGGAGCAGATCTCACGGTAAGTGCGAAGAAGGGCATCAACATCCTCACACGGGGAAGTGAGGGCGGAAATTCCCTGACGAATGCTGTTCAGCTCGATGCACTGAAGAATAAGGCGACAAAGCTCACCATCAATGGGCCGCTGAATATCTCCATGACGGGCGGACTTGGCGGCAACGGTGTCGCAATCCAAAAGAGTGACCGCTTCGGTGAGAAGTCCTATGAGGCGCGCCTTGCCTCGGCGATTCGCATCAACGGCAATCTGAAGATTGCAGGCACAGAGACTGACAAGTGGGGCATCCCGCTCAACCGTGAAAATGTATTCTCCCGCTTTAACAACGCTGGCATCCTCACGCAGGTCGAAAAGAGCGATGTGACCGTAGACGGTGATGTGGATATGACCGTCTATGGCAACGGCGTGACGACGAATGCCAAGGACAGCAGCGTACACATTGCAGGCGGCGGATCGATCCAGGTGCCCGCCGGTATGCGGTACAGCTACTATGCACTTGCTGCCTATCAGGGCGCAATCTCCATGAATATGGGCGACGACGGGACGAAACCCGGCAACCCCAAAGAAGGAAAAGCGCTCGCTGACGTAAAGCTCGACGGCGACCTATTTGCACTGCCCACGGGCAGACTCGACGTTGCCCTTATGACGGACAAGTCCTATCTGCACGGTCTCGTCGATAACGGCGGCACGGCGAATCTCTACCTGCAGAACGGTGCAAAGTGGCTCAACGAAGCCCGAAACGAGCGCTACTACCAGGACGATGAGGATATGGGCGCAGGCACGATGGCTGCGGTAAGAACACGGACCGGCGGAGCCGTCGGGAAGGTCTACAATGCGCAGAGTCACGTCACGAACTTTGTTGGCGGTGCGACGGAAGCGCAGCGCGGCATCATCTACCAGAAGAATGCCAATCCACTGACAATCGACAAGTACAGTGGACATACAGCGGCAGTCTATTCGCATGATGCAGCAACGCCGACGCAGTTCAAGGGCGGCGAAATCATCATCAAAAAGGCGAACGCGGATACGAAGAATATCTTTACACTCTTTACTGACGGCGGCGGCGTAACGACAGGAAACCAGAGTGCCGTGCTCAACGCGCTTGCGAACAAACTGTCCTATCAGAGTTTTGCCGAGAACAAACTTTTGGGAAAACTCTCGATCGGCGAGAGCCTGACGACCTCCACCATCAACGGGGAAATCACCTTTGGCAACGAGACGGGAAGCTATGCGGGCGGCACTACACCGCCGAAACCGCCGAGCACGGAGCAGACGAAGACGG
>ERZ773067.928-NODE-928-length-16408-cov-2.928820_pt1 | contig 16408 bp, 10 predicted proteins | sample MGYA00580622_ERZ773067 | MGnify/ENA primary metagenome ERZ773067 (study PRJEB29015, sample SAMEA2737998) | human oral metagenome | biome: human oral; feature: human-associated habitat; material: dental | place: China | collected 2113 ...
GTATTTATTGATATTAAGGGTGTGAAGGTGTATAAGTCTAGAACTAATTAATACTTCTTATATTTGTTAGATAACGTCGAGGTTGTGGAGAAATTAAAGATTTTCTTCACAGCCTCTTTTTAAGTGTAGAATTTATCAGGTTAAGCCTTCTTTTTCTTATATATGGCAGTACCTATCACCACAGTGACAGGTATGGTTATAATCAGACCTATACTACCGGCCATAGCTCTGATTATCTCTGTTGCAATAGAATCCAGATTGATGATTTCTGTAAATCTGATTTTGTAAACTATAAATAAAATAATCAAATGCAGGGTAGTGCCTACATAAGCAAGAATAAGAGTGTTTGACATAGAGCCCATCATGTCTTTTCCTATATTCATGCCTGAAATTATCATATTTTTTTTGCTTATATTTTTATCAAGGTCATTTATCTCATAAAGTGCGGAAGCTATGGAGATTGCAACATCCATGATTGCGCCTATTGCACCTATCAGTATAGTTCCGAAAAGTATTCCCTTATAATCCAGATTTCTAAACTGCGGTATGTAGGCAAGGCTTATGGAACTGTCATCGGCAAGCCCTGTAAGATGCGCAAAGTTCCCAAAGATAAAAGCTAAAATACCTGAAATTATTACTCCGAGTGAAGTTCCGATTATAGCAACAAAAGTTTTGATATTCTTTCCGCTTATAATAATAAGAGTTATTATAACCACAGGTATGGAAATGCCGAGTGAAGCAAGTATGGGATTTACACCTTTTATTATCAGAGGTATGTATCCGAAAAATATCATTGCTACCGTTATAACAAGTGAAACCAGAGTTTTTAGCCCCTTTATTCCGCCTATAATTAAAAGCAGAGCTACGAACAGACCTACAATCAGATAAACCTGAGTATCCCTGACTTTTTCCTGTATTTTTACGGTTTCTATCTTACCGTTATCTTCTGTTGCGCGGATTAAAAGTTTATCCCCCACTTTGAAAATATAATATCCGGGCATTATTCTTTCTATGGTATGCCTTATAGTTATGGTTTCGCCCTTGTGGCTTCCGTCTAATATTTCTATTTTAAGATGCTGATATCTTATGTCTGCCTCTAAAGAAACATTTCTTTTTTCAGTAGTATCATCATACTCTATTTCAAGCACCTTTGCCTTAAAAATGATGTAATCGGTATCTTCCATAGCTTTACTGTAGTGTTCTCTGATATCTTTATCGGAGGATAACTCATCTGCATAGATTTTTGAATACAGGCAAAATAGCAGGGTAAAGGTTAGCATAATCAGGGTTATGCCAAAAGAGTAATGTTTCTTCATATATAAATCCTTTATTGATTTTTGATTAATTATATAAGTTCGGTATTGTTTTGACTATATTTCACGTAATATTAAAATAATATCTAATACTCTGACATATATATTATACGATAACAGGGTATAAAAATAAACTCTTGCATTGAATAATATTTTTCTGATAACTATGATACAGGATTGCTATAGCTACGCTTAATGCAATCCTTGCAAAAAATATTCGTAATCCGCTCATTTTTTTGCAAACAAGTCCTAATAGAATTTTTATACTTTTGACACTTGTATCATAAAATATAGATTATTTATAAAAAAATAATAAAAATTTACCCAAATAAGACATATGTGTATTGAAAAAAACATCGAAAGCAGGTAAAATTTAAACTAAATTATTCATAAATAATCAAATTATTTGGAATAATTAGCGTTTAGCTACATTTAAAATATATTTATAGGAGGGTTTACTATGAGAATGAAAAAAGTCTTATCAATTGCACTTGCGGGAGCTTTAGTCTGTACGGGCACAGCTTCTGTATGGGCTGTAAATGCATCTAAGCAGGAGTTAAAGCTTAGAGAAGCAAAATTATTTACAGATGCTGTTAAAACTGCAGAAGACGGAAATCTAACAAAGGGTGATGCAGTAGTTATGGTATTAAATGCTCTCGGTTATAAAGAGGATGTAAATACCAAAGAGGATTATACTAAACTGAATCCTTTTGCCGATGCTTCTAATGAGTATAAGGGCTACCTCGGTCTGGCTTTTGATCTTGGATTTGTTCAGAAAGCTGACAAATTTTATGAAAAAGAAGAGATCTCGGAGAGAAAGCTCTTAGAAATGGTATTAAAAGCATTGAATTATCAAGATGCTTATACTGATACCGACAAACTGGCTGTTAAACAGGGGCTGGTAGATGAAAGTGATTATATTGATGACGCTGTTACAAGGGCTGAGGCAGCAGAGATTATCTTAAACAGCTTAAATGCTGAGCTTGGTGATGGAACTAAAACAAAATTCGGTGAGTATCTTGTAAAGAGCGGTATTCTTTCGGAGGATAAGCTGGCTGCACTTGGGGTTAAGGCAGCTGTAAAAGATAAAGAAGATGTACATATTCTTTATTTCAACGATTTCCATGGCAATATTACTGAGGAAGTTACCGGCAAGAAACGTAATATGGGTATGGCTAAGATGGTAGGTTATGTAAATGAATTTAAGGCTACCCACCCAAATACAATCGTTCTTTCAGGTGGAGATAATTATCAGGGTACAGCTGATTCCAACCTTACTTTTGGTAAGCCTGTAACTGCTATGATGAAGGGTATGAATACTATGGCATCAGCAGTAGGAAACCATGAGTTTGACTGGGGATATGAGAAGATTAAAGGCTGGGCAAAGGACGGAAGCTTTAAGTACCTTGCATCCAATATTTATGACAGAAAGACAAACAAACCTGTAGCTTGGGCTAAGCCATACATGATAGTTAAAAAAGCAGGTATTAAGATTGGTATAATCGGACTTGCACATCCTGACACCCCTTCTCTTTCAAAGGCTGAGTATGTAGAAAACTTTGAATTCAGAGATCCTGTAACATCTGCAAACGAATGGGTAAAATATCTTAAAGACGGCAAGGCTAAAGAAGGAAAGCCGGATGTGGTTATAGCTCTTACCCATATTGACTCAGACCAGAATTTTGATACCAAGGAAATTACAGGTAATGCTACCAAGCTTGCAAACGAAGTAAAGGGACTTGATTTGGTACTTTCAGCGCACTCACACAGAAGTGTAAGCGGTAAGGTAAACAATGTGCCTATTCTTCAGGCTTATTGCTATGGTCGTGCAGTTGGTCATGTTACTTTAGATGTAGACAAGAAGGTTACATCTAAGAAGGTAAAAGTAAAAGTTAAGACAAAGGCAGGTAAAAAGAAAGCTGCTAAAAAGTCTAAATACAAAATTGTTAAAAAGACTACCTATAAGGTAAAAGACATAGCTACAGAGCTTTATGACGCAAATACTATAAAAGATAAGATAATTAAGAGTGCGGAGGCTGATGATTTCTACAACAAGCTTCAGGCTGAGATAGCAGATCAGAAGAACAAGGTTTTAGGAGAGGCTACTGAGGCATTTACACATGACAGAAGTGATAAGGGTTCTGTGACCCTTCTCGGAAGATGGGCTTGTGAGGTTATGGCTGAGGAAGCTAAGGCTCAGATTGCTATTCAGAATGGTGGCGGTTTAAGACGTACCCTTGAAAAAGGTAAGATTACAATGGGTGATTTATATGAAATCATGCCTTTTGACAACTATCTTACAACTATGGATTTAAAGGGTAAGGACATAAAGAAGGCTATTGACCATGGTATTAATATGCCTAATACAACTGATGGTGCTTTCAGCGGACTTATAGTTGAGTATGACGGAACCAAGCCTTATGAAAGCAAGATAACCAAGATTACACTTTCAGACGGTACTCCTCTTGAAGATGAAAAGACTTACAGAGTTGTAACCAATGACTTTGTATTCGGCGGCGGAGACGGTTATGATTTCAGCGGTGCAACCAATGTAAGTATGACCATTCCAATCAGAGATGTACTTGTGGCTGCTATTGAGAAGGCTAAAACAATCACACCTAAGAAGGTTGATTATATTAAGGATATATCCAAATAAAATTTCATTGTAGTTAATTTTAATGGTAATGATTTATAAAAAGCATATTTTAGCGGAGTAGCTTAGGCTGCTCCGTTTTTAATTTAATAGGAAATTTCTTCAAAATTTCCTATTAAATTAAAATCTCTCCTAGGGATGAGCAGCTCGCGATAGGGAAGTTTGCCTTGCGGCACCGCTCGCGTGCGAAGTATATGCAAGTACACACTTTTTTGAGGTTAAATATTGCTTGTTATCTTAAGTCACTATGGACTATGTCTGTAGTGATTTTTAACGATATTTATACATTAAGGAAGATAATTTGAAATATATATAAATAATTTGCAAAATAATTTATATAAAACGCTTGACAAATTATTTAAATGGTGTTATTATCTTTTTCAGATATAAGAAATGAAGCTGAAATAAAAGATGAGCTTATATCTGAGCATAGATTAGACGGGAGATGATGATTTGAAAAAAAGTGTATACAGTCTGGTGCTTATGGATGATGTGGTTGAGGCGATAGACAGGCTGGCTTATGAGAGAAATACCAACCGCTCCAATCTTATTAACCAGATACTTGCGGAAAGTGTAAATTTTGTAACTCCGGAAATGAGGATGAGGGACATATTTACACAGCTTGAAAATATACTTTCAGAGAGCTGCTATCAGATACTTGACAGGTCGTCGGATTCTATGTTTGCCCTAAGAAGCCCGATAAGATATAAATACCGTCCTATGGTGAATTATACGATCGAGCTTTTCAGAGAGCCAAAAGATATAGTGGGCAGGCTGAAGGTTTCCTTTAGAACAAGCAGCAGGAATTTTACCGATGCGGTTGAGGACTTTTTCACCAGATGGATGTACATGGAGAATGAATATCTTCGTAAAGTTCATCCTGAAGGAGTACCGGCAAGCTTTGAAAATGCAAAGTATGCCAGAGGTTTCTTAAAGGTATCTGATGAACATGAACTCAGCGAAAATGATATAGCTGCAGCTATAGGAGAGTATATAAAGGTGCTTGATAAATGCATTAAATTTTATTTTGAGCATCTTCATGACGAAGAATTAATAGAAAAAATGATTCACACCTCTTACAAGGCTTACCTTGCAAGCGGTGTGAATGTAGCATAAGGAGGAAATGTTTATGAATACTTCAAAACTTACGGCAAAATCTGTGGAGACTCTTGAAGCTGCCAGAACTCTGGCAAGGGATAACAGCAATCCTTATATAGAAGAGTCTCACATTTTGTACGCTTTACTTACACAGGAATCGGGACTTATAGGGGGACTTATTACCAAGATGGGTAAGTCACTTCCTAACCTGATTGCTGAGACCAAACATATAGTTGACGGTTTGCCTAAGGTAACCGGAGATGTAAGCGGCGAGATTTACATTTCAAACGAAACCAATGCAGCTCTTAATGAAGCAGAAGCTCAGGCTATTAAGATGAAAGATGAGTACACATCTGTGGAACATCTTATGTTAGGTATGCTTAAAAAACCAGACAGAAGGCTTAAAGAGCTTTTTACTACTTTTAACTTAACTGAGAAAGATTTTCTGAATGTTCTTACGGAAGTGAGAGGTAATCAGAGGGTTACAAACCAGAATCCGGAAGACACCTATGATGTACTTGCAAAATACGGACAGGATCTTGTAGAACTTGCAAGAAATAATAAGCTTGATCCGGTTATAGGCAGGGATGATGAAATAAGAAATGTAATCCAGATTCTTTCAAGAAAAAGAAAAAACAACCCTGTACTTATCGGTGAGCCCGGTGTCGGTAAGACAGCCATAGCGGAAGGACTTGCTCTTAGAATAGTAAAGGGTGATGTTCCGCAGGGGCTTAAGGACAGAAAGATATTCTCACTTGATTTGGGTGCACTTGTAGCCGGAGCAAAGTACAGAGGTGAATTTGAAGAAAGGCTTAAGGCTGTACTTAATGAGATAAAGAAGTCAGAAGGGGAAATTATCTTATTCATAGATGAGCTTCATACCATAATAGGCGCTGGAGGAGCTGAGGGCAGCATGGATGCCTCAAATATCTTAAAGCCTATGCTTGCAAGGGGTGAACTTCACTGTATAGGTGCAACCACACTTGACGAATACAGGGAATATATAGAAAAGGATGCCGCACTTGAGAGAAGATTTCAGCCCGTACTTGTAGATGAACCTACAGTTGCAGATACAATCTCCATACTCAGAGGACTTAAAGAGAGATACGAGGTTTTCCATGGTGTTAAGATTCAGGATGCTGCTCTTATAGCGGCGGCTACCCTTTCACATAGATATATATCAGACAGATTTCTTCCTGACAAGGCTATTGACCTTGTAGATGAGGCCTGTGCCCTTATAAGAACCGAGATGGATTCTATGCCGGCTGAAATGGATGATATATCAAGAAAGATAATGCAGCTTGAAATAGAAGAGGCTGCCCTGAAGAAGGAAGATGACAAGTTAAGTCAGGCTCATCTTGAAGATATCAGAAAAGAACTTGCAGACCTTCGTGAGAACTTTAACGAAATGAAGGCTAAGTGGGAAAATGAAAAGAACAGCATAGAAAAGGTTCAGAAGCTTCGTGAGGAGATAGGTGAGGTAAATGCCCTTATTGAAAAGGCTGAAAGAGAGTACGACCTCAATAAGGCTGCGGAACTTAAATACGGAAGACTTCCTGATCTTAAGGCTGAGCTTGAAAAAGAAGAGAAAATTGCAGAGGAAAATGAGAGCAAGTCAAGTCTTTTAAGAGACCATGTCGGTGAAGAGGAAATCTCAAGGATTGTAGGCAGATGGACCGGTATACCTATAACAAGACTTATGCAGGGTGAAAGAGAAAAACTGCTTAATATGGAAGGAATACTTCATGAAAGAGTTATAGGACAGGATGAGGCTGTAACCAAGGTTTCAGAGGCAATACTTCGTTCAAGAGCCGGTATCAAGGATCCTGATAAGCCTGTAGGCTCCTTCCTCTTCCTCGGACCAACCGGTGTAGGTAAGACAGAGCTTGCAAAGGCTCTTGCGCAGTCACTTTTTGATGATGAGAAGAACCTTATAAGAATAGATATGAGTGAGTATATGGAGAAATTCTCCGTCAGCAGGCTAATCGGAGCGCCTCCGGGCTATGTAGGCTATGAGGAAGGCGGGCAGCTTACTGAGGCAGTCAGAAGAAAGCCTTACTCAGTAGTACTTTTTGATGAAATAGAGAAAGCACATCCCGATGTATTCAATGTACTTTTACAGGTGCTTGATGATGGTCGTGTTACAGATTCACAGGGCAGAACGGTTGACTTTAAGAATACAATTATTATACTGACTTCAAACCTCGGTTCCGTACACATACTTGAAGGAATTAAGGAAAACGGTGAGATTTCCAAAGAGGCAATAGACAGTGTAAATGAACTTCTTAAAGCAAGCTTCAGACCTGAATTCCTTAACAGGCTTGATGAAATAGTGTTCTACAAGCCTTTACAGAAGGAAAATATAGGCAAGATAGTTGATCTTATGTTGGAAGATTTGAGAGACAGACTTGCCGGTAAGAATCTATTACTTGAAGTTACTGAGGCGGCAAAGGATTATATTATAGAGAAAGGCTATGATCCTAACTACGGAGCAAGACCTCTTAAGAGGCTTATTCAGTCTGAGGTTGAAACTCTGATTGCAAGAGAAATAATAAAGAAAGATATAGCTGCGGGAAGTACACTTAAAGTTGATGAAACAGGTGGAAGGCTTATAGTGACTGAGTAAGCAGCCGTTTTTGCAAAAAAATGAGCGGATTACGAATATTTTTGTAAGGACCCGGAGAGGTGAAGCCGAAGCAATCCTGTGTCATTGGGTGTCAAATACTTTTGATGCCCGCATCATGTAATAAGGAGTTGTCTGTTTGCAAAATGCGAACAGATAACTCCTTTATTATAGAATAGGAAGTTTAGTATCAGCTTCTTAGTCTGGATCCGTCAAAATGTATTCTGGCTCTTATATAATCATCAATCATTTTTATATCATGCTCTCTTGAGTCGCCGGAGACTACGAGGTCTAGAGATGCAGCCATATTATTAATCATTGAATCGGTTGCAATTCCCGAGATGGCTTTTAATATATTTCTTTTTTTCATAAAATCATCTTCATCAAGAAATTCTATGAAAAGTTCCTGCGCACGCCTTAACTGTTCATCCTCGCTTGGAACGCCTGCTGTAGTTTGGGAAGTAGTTGGAGTTTCATTATCTGTAGGAGAAACTGTTTCGTCCTTAGTTGCAGATGCCGGTACTACTTTAGATATATCGTCTGAGACTTCTTTTGAGACGAATTTTACCTTGGTGAATCTGTATTCTTCTTCGGAGTCAGGATATTTTTTCTTATCAACCCTGCTTAAGAACATATCAAGTGGTCTGGCATAAACTCCGAAATCTCCGTAAAGAGCCTGATATATAACCAAAGGCTCTTTAGTTTCGCTATGAGTAGCAATATTTAATATTTGATATAATTTTCCTTTAAAATGTTTATATATTTCAAAAGGTTTAGGTACTTTTCTTTCAAGATTTTCCATAGCTGACACTCCTTATATTTTGTATTTTAAGTGTTATAAGATTGTATCATGTTATGTTGTCTGATGTCCAGTATTTTGGGCTAACGTAGGGAGATTCAACCATTGTTTATCGATATTTATAATTTATATAACAAGTAATTATGAAAATATATATGTTAAATGCACGCCCATGCTTGACAGTTGTCTCCGCCTTGACATATAATAGTGACCGTTGTGCTACAAAAGCATTAGTCAGATTATAGAAGCTGATTTTAAAATGCTGTTTTGTATTGTAAAATAAAAGGAGGAAATAAACACAATGAAAAAGAAAAAGCTATTAAGTGCTCTTCTTGCAGGTGTTATGGCAGTTACACTCACGGCTTGCGGTGGTAATGCTGCTTCAACAGAAGGAAGTGCATCAGGCACAGATAAATCAAGTGCCGGTACTGCGAGTACAGCAAGTACAGTTTCAAGTACTGCATCAGGAAGTGCATCATCATCTACAGAGGGGACACCGGTTGATGGCGGACAGCTTATTATAGGTGACCAGACTCAGTCAAACGGTGATATTTATCCGTACTGGACAAATAACATCTCAGATAACAGTGTATACAAGCTTACATCAGGCTATGATACCATAGTTGTTGACAGACATGGTAAGTTTGTAGTGGATCCGCAGGTTGTTAAAGAGAAGAATGATACAAAGAATGAAGATGGTTCAGTAACCACTACATATAAGCTTCAGGAGGATTTGAAGTGGAGTAACGGTGATCCTATCACCGCTAAGGACTATGTATTCCGTATACTTTACTTCTCTCATCCTGTACTTGTAGAAATGGGAGCTACTGATAACTCTGAAGGTATTAAATTTGTAGGTTTTGCTGATTATAATACAGGAAAGTCTAAAGTATTTAAGGGAGTAAGACTCTTAGGTGACTATGAATTTTCTGTTACAATCAATAAAGACTATCTCCCAAACTACTATCAGGCGGCACTTGCAGCAGCTGGCGCAGGCTATATGAAAGGATGGCTTCCTGAAGGCTATGATATAAAGGATGATGGCAAAGGTGCTTATTTTACCAAGGAATTGAAGGCTAAGGATATTAAGAAGCAGGCTGATGACTATCGTTTTAATATGACTGCTTTCTCAGGTCCGTATATGAAGGAAAAGTATGATGAGACATCTAATACATATACACTTGTAAAGAATCCTAACTATAAGGGTAACTATGAAGGAGTTAAGCCACATATTGACACTATCATTTATAAGTTTGTTCAGACTGAAACTCAGATGGATGAACTTGCAACAGGTGGTGTAGACATCCTTGTAAAGATGGGTGAGGCAAATGAAATTAACTCAGGTATGGACCTTGTAGATAAGGGAACACATAATTATGTAGACTATGCTCGTAACGGATACGGGAAACTTCAGTTTATCTGTGACAGAGGACCTACTCAGTTTGTAGAAGTTCGTCATGCCATAGCTTATCTCCTTGACAGAAATGAATTTGCAAAGACTTTCACAGGCGGACATGGTAGCGTAGTTAACGGTTACTATGGTACAGCACAGTGGATGGTTGAGGAAAGAGAAGATGATATCGGAAAACTCAATCAGTATAACTTCTCAGTAGATAAGGCTATTGAAGAGCTTGAAAAGGCCGGCTTTACTGTTGATAAAGACGGAAAGCCATATAAGAGCGGGCTTCGTTATAAGAAGCTTGACAATGGCAAGCTTATGCCTCTTATAATTCAGTGGTGCTCATCTGAGAATAACCCTGTATCAGATCTTATTGCAACTAAGCTTGCAAACAGCGAGGATGTAAAGAAGGCCGGTATGGAGATTAAACAGAGTGTAGTTACATTTAATGAGCTTATCGAGAACTATGAGCAGCAGAAGAAGAATGACTACAATATGTACAATCTGGGCGTAGGCTTTAATGCAATTTATGAGCCACAGCAACCATTTGAAATTGGAAACCCACAGAATAAGAACAGAATATCAGATGAAGAGCTTGCTAAGCTTGCAAAAGAGCTTAACCTTGTAGATCCTGATAACGAAGAAGAGTATCTTGACAGATTCGTAGCCTTCCAGAAGAGATGGAATGAACTTCTTCCTGATCTTCCACTTTATTCAAATCAGTATCATGATTTCTTTAACAATAAGCTAAAGGGTTATGAGGGAATCAAGGATGCAATCTGGGATATTACCTCACAGATTAACTATTGCTGGGTTCAGAAATAATTTGTTTTAAGAAAAGTATCAGAATATAGTTAGGAATTTAAGTCCGGGGAAACTATTTGCCCGGACTTATTTCCGATTATTGCACTTGAAAAAATGCGTGTATTATTGTATACTAGAGTGCAGCTTTCTGTTTACTGCACTGAGGATGGCTTCCGTCCTATATGCAGTGGACAGAAATAAATCAATAAAATGAAAGCAGGTAGGGAGTATGCTAAAGTATATTACAAAGCGTTTACTGTACATGGTATTCGTGTTTTTTACCATGTCAGTTTTAATTTTTGCCTTGTACAATGCCATTCCGGGTGACCCGGCTATGATGCAGGTGGCCAGCCAGAGAGACAAGCTTAAGCCGGAACAGTTTGAAAAAGTTTATCAGAATATGAGGCAGCAGCTGGGACTTGACGATCCGGCTCCGGTCAGATACGGAAAGTGGATAAAGTCGGTGGTTACACTGGATTTTGGTGATTCTCTCATATACAAAAAGCCGGTTACAGAGGTTATTACGGTACCAATGAAGAATACTATCTTCCTGAATCTTTTGGTAACATTTTTTGCCTTAGGAATTACTATTCCCTTAGGAATATATTGTGCTGTCAAGAAATTTTCAAAATTTGATACGGCGGTACAAGTCCTAACCATTGTCGGGTACAGTCTTCCGGTATTTATATTTGCTCTTATTATTATTTATTTCTTTGCCGTACAGCTTAGGTGGTTCCCGGTTTCGGGTATGAATACGCCTAATATTAAGGGTAGTGCTATGGTGTTGTTCCTGGACAGAGTAAAATACATGGTGCTTCCGACTATGGTTCTTACACTTGCGTCTCTGGGCGGTATGACAAGATATGTCAGAGCGGCAATGATAGATTCACTTCGTATGGATTATATCAGAACTGCAAGAGCAAAGGGACTTACCGAAAGAGTTGTTATATATTCACATGCTTGGAGAAATGCACTTCTTCCTATAATTACACTTATTATAAGCTGGTTTATAGGTATATTCTCAGGCTCTATTATAACTGAGTCAATCTTTGCCTTAAACGGTATGGGAAAGATTTACCTTAAGGCTCTTAACGGACTTGATTATAATCTTGCAATGGGTGTTCAGATGTTTTACATAGTGATTTCTCTTGTGGGCAACTTGATTATTGACCTTAGTTACGGTATAGTTGATCCTCGCGTAAGAATAGCTAAATAGTAAGGAGGAGAAGATGTCAGAACAGAATAATAAGAAAAAACGCGCCTCCCTGCTTGCGAGGCTGTTTATGCCAAGAAATGGTATAGAAGAGAAAGACATAGATATATTTAAAGAAGAACAGATGCAGTCCCCGGGAAGAACCGTTGTTAAGAACTTTCTGTCTAACAAGCTTTCAATGACCGGACTTTTGGTTTTTGTCTGTATATTTTTATTTGTAATTATCGGACCTATTTTCTTTGTACAGGATCTTTCTTATGAGGAGAGTACACAGATAAATTTAGCTCCGGGGCTTGATATGATGAGTGTACCAAAGGGGCTTCAGGGTAAGGTAGAGGATATAGCCATAGGTTCAAGTTTTTCTGCAGGTGTAAGCAAGACGGGAGGACTTTATATCTGGGGCAAGACTCAGGTGCTTCCTACTATCAATCTCAAGGATTTTCCAAAGACTGTAAAAGGGAAAAAGTTTGTTAAGGTAGCAGCCGGTATTGACCATGTAGTTGCACTTACGGACAAAAATGAACTTATTGCCTGGGGTAATAGGAGACTTAAACAGACTGATGTTAACCCTGATATTAAAACTGATGGCGGAAAGATAGTTCAGCTTACGGCAGGTTATCAGATTTCAGGTGTGGTTATGGATAACGGAAATGCCTATCTTTTCGGTAATACCTCATTAAATGATGCCAAAATAAGACGTAAGTATCAGGGAGAAATTGTAAAGCTTGCATTTACCTCAGATGCTCTTATAGCACTTACAAAGGCTGGAGATGTGGTTTATATGGGCTCCAATGACTCCTCTGTATCTAAAATTCCGGAGGATTTAAAAAACGGCGGAGTTAAAGATATAGCGGCCTCAGGTTTTACTGCTGCTGCTCTTAAAGAGGATGGCTCAGTAGTAGTTTGGGGTAACTTAAAGAACGGAGAAAATAAGGTACCTGAGACTAAGTCTAAGATAGTATCACTTCAGGGCGGACGTTATCACTACACGGCAGTTTTGGAAGACGGCTCTGTCATTGCCTGGGGTAAGAATAACTTCGGTCAGGCAAGTGCACCTTCTATTAAAGGAGTTACCAAGGTATTCTCAGGTTCATATCAGAACTATGCACTTACAAAAGACGGTAAGGTTACCACCTTCGGTCTTAAAGGCTATCTTTTAGGTACGGATGAGCTTGGAAGGGATTTACTTAACCGTATAGTAAACGGTGGTAGGATGACTATGACTATGGGTGCTGTATCTGTAGTTATTTCCGTAATTATCGGTGTCATTATAGGCGGTATCTCAGGTTTTTTTGGTGGTAAAGTTGACCTTTTGCTACAGAGACTTACAGAGATGGTATCATCTATTCCGTTCCTTCCGTTTGCAATGATTCTTTCATCCATAGTTGGTGGAAAGCTGCCGGAAGGTGCCAGAATATTTATGATAATGGTTATCCTCGGTGTACTTTCCTGGACAAGTCTTGCAAGACTTGTAAGAGCACAGGTGCTTGCAGAACGTGAGCAGGAATTTGTTACTGCGGCAAGAGCCATGGGTATAAAGGAACTTACAATAGTATTTAAGCATATAATTCCGAACGTAATTTCTGTTATTATAGTTACTGCAACACTTGACTTTGCAACCTGTATGCTTACAGAGTCTTCACTTTCTTTCCTGGGATTTGGTGTTGCATTACCAAGACCTACTTGGGGAAATATGCTTAACGGTTGTATTAATTCAGTAGTTATTAAGAGTTTTTGGTGGAGATGGGTATTCCCATCCATCCTACTCGGGGTATGCTGTATCTGCATCAACCTTGTAGGTGATGGTTTAAGAGATGCTATTGATCCTAAGTCTAATGAAAGGTAGGTAAGAAAGGTGGAAGAAAACAAGTATTTACTTGAGTTACAGGACTTAAAAACCTTCTTTACTACCAAGAAGGGCATAGTTAAGGCTGTAAACGGTGTTACCTACCATGTTGAGTCAGGTAAGACCTTGGGAGTAGTAGGAGAGAGCGGCAGCGGTAAGAGTGTATCCGCCATGAGCATCCTTAAGCTCCTTGACGGCAACGGTAAGATTGCCGGTGGTAAGATTATATTTGATGGTAGGGATTTGGCAGGAGTATCCATAAAGGATATGTATAAGATAAGAGGAAATGATATTTCAGTTATCTTTCAGGAGCCGATGACGAGTCTGAATCCAATATTTACTATAGAAAGACAGGTCGCAGAGCCTTTCATCATTCATCAGGGAATGAGTAAAAAAGAAGCTAATGCAAAGGTTGTGGAAATGCTTAGTGCAGTTAAGATTCCTAACCCTGAAGCTGTGGCTAAGCAATATCCTCATCAGCTTTCGGGTGGAATGAGGCAGAGAGTTATGATAGCTATGGCTCTTGCCTGCCAGCCTAAGCTTCTTATTGCGGATGAGCCTACTACAGCTCTTGATGTTACTATTCAGGCTCAGATACTTAAGCTTATGAATGATCTTAAGAAGGAGCGTGGAACCTCTATCTTATTTATCACTCATGACCTTGGTGTAATTAATGAAATGGCGGATGATGTAGCTGTTATGTACTGCGGTCAGGTTGTAGAGATGGCTCCGTCAAGAACTATTTTTGGGAAAAATGATTATAACCATCCTTATACAGAGGGTCTTATGAACTCTATACCAAGGCTGGATACCCCTTCAGGTGTAAGACTTGAAGCCATACCGGGTGCTGTTCCGCATCCTCTTGATCTACCGAAAGGATGTAAGTTTGCCCCACGTTGTAAATATTGTACGGAGAAATGCTTGAATGAACAGCCGGAACTCACAGAAGTTGAGCCGGGACATCAGGTAAGGTGTTTCTATCCTGAAAAGGGGGCAAGAAAAAATGGAAAATAATAACGAAAAAAATGTATTACTTCATATAGAAGATTTAAAGCAGTATTTCCCTATCAAAAAAGGTTTAGGAGAGAAGCAGCGTTATGTAAAGGCTAATGACGGAATTTCCATCGATATAAGGGAAGGTGAAACCTATGGCCTTGTTGGAGAGTCGGGCTGTGGTAAGTCTACTCTCGGACGTGTGCTTTTACAGCTTTATAAGCAGACGGCAGGTCGTACCATGTATTACGGAAGAAATATTGATGACCTTGCTCCAAGCTATGTGGCTGAAACTTTAAGGAAAATTCCGACTCTTAAAAAAGAATGGGAAAGGCTCGTAGCTGAGGAAGAAGAAGCCAAGAAGGCAAATGAGGCTGCTTCAACCGATGAAGACAAATTTACTGCCTTAGAGAAATATAATGAGGCTGTCAGAAAGACCAAGGAAGCTTATCTTAATATAGTAGAACTTATAGGTGGTTTCTTTGTGCTCGATGATTTATCAGAGGTTTCAGACCTGCTTATTAAAGAGCATACTCATGCGGCAGCTATTTTTGATTCTAAGGAAAAGGAAGATCTGTACCAAAAGCAGTATGATAAAAAACCAAAAGAAGGTCTTAGAAATAAGATAGACAAACTCCGTGAAAGCAGAACAGGACAGGAGCAGGAGCTTGCCAAACTTCGCAAGATACTTGATGATAAGCGTAAAGAACTTAGCTCTAATCCTGATTTTGAAAAGCATGAGGCTTACAGAGACGGTGGTATAAATCTTGCCAAGCTGAAAGAACATGAGATAAGAGTTCTCAGAAGAGATCTCCAGCTCATTTTCCAGGACCCGTATTCTTCTCTCAATCCAAGAATGACAGTTGGTCAGATTATTGGAGAAGGTTTGCTTGCACATAATATCTTTACTGAAAATGATGAGAAGATGCAGGAGTATATACTTAAAGTTATGGAAGAGTGTGGTCTTGCACCATATTTCATTCACAGATATCCTCATCAGTTCTCGGGTGGACAGCGCCAGCGTATAGGTATTGCCCGTTCACTTGCACTTCGTCCTAAGTTTGTGGTATGTGATGAGGCTGTATCGGCACTTGACGTATCTATTCAGTCACAGGTTATCAACCTTTTGATTGACTTGAAGGAGAAGAGTAATCTTACATATCTTTTCATTTCACATGACCTCAGTGTAATTAAGTATATAAGTGACAGAGTTGGTGTAATGTATCTTGGAAGTATGGTAGAAGAGGCTGATACAGAGGAGCTTTATGCACATCCAAGCCATCCTTATACCGAGGCTCTGCTTTCCGCAATTCCTACTACAGATGTAGATAAGGATAAGAAGGAGACCATACTTATAGAGGGAGATATCCCAAGTCCTATCAATCCTCCAAAGGGTTGTAAGTTCCATACCAGATGTCGTTACTGCACAGAGATATGTAAGCATGTAACACCTGTATTTGAGGAAGTTGCACCCGGACACAGGGTTGCCTGCCACCATAAGCTTGGCTTATATGGAGAGAAAAAATAATGTTTTTCGGGAAAAAGCTGGACAGAAGCTACGATACCATGAGGTATCTGAGTGGAGAAGAGAAAGAAACCGAGGAAGAGCTAAAAGACTTTAGGGAAAGAGAAAAGCTGGAGTTTAAGGACATACTGGCTATGATAAT
>ERZ773067.929-NODE-929-length-16384-cov-4.983281_pt1 | contig 16384 bp, 9 predicted proteins | sample MGYA00580622_ERZ773067 | MGnify/ENA primary metagenome ERZ773067 (study PRJEB29015, sample SAMEA2737998) | human oral metagenome | biome: human oral; feature: human-associated habitat; material: dental | place: China | collected 2113 ...
AGTTCGTGCACAGGCCGAAGAAGAAGGCCTCGATAAGGTTTTTAAAGATTTTGGCGCAGACTGGCGGTTTGCCGGATGCTCCATGTGCCTGGGAATGAACCCCGACCAGCTGGCCCCGGGGGAGCGGTGCGCCTCCACCTCAAACCGCAACTTTGAAGGGCGGCAAGGCAAAGGCGGACGTACCCACCTTGTCTCACCCCTAGTCGCCGCCGCCACGGCGGTGCGCGGAACCCTTTCCTCCCCATCTGATTTGTCTGACTACCAGCCTGCAGCGGCCTAAGGAGAACACCGTGGAACCGATTATTGAGCACACCGGAATTGGTGTTCCCCTGCGCACCTCGAACGTGGACACCGACCAGATCCTCCCAGCCGTGTACCTCAAACGCGTCACCAAAACCGGCTTCGACGATGCTCTCTTCGCCAACTGGCGTAAAGACCCCGAATTCATCCTCAACACAGAGCCTTACCGTCACGGCTCTGTGCTGGTGGCCGGGCCTGATTTTGGGACCGGCTCGTCCCGTGAGCACGCCGTGTGGGCCCTCAAAGACTACGGGTTTAGGGTGGTTATCTCGGCACGATTCGGCGATATTTTCCGGGGTAACGCGGGTAAACAGGGGCTGGTCACCGCCCAAGTTGCCCAAGACGATATTGAACTCATCTGGAAAGCTATTGAGGATGAGCCTGGAACTGAAATCACTGTAAACCTCAAAGAAAAAACCGTTGCAGTGGGGGCGCTGACGGTTCCGTTCCAGCTAGATGACTATGTGTGTTGGCGCCTCATGGAGGGTCTCGACGATATTGGCCTGACCCTGCAAAATATTGAGGCAATCAAAGCGTACGAGGCACGCAGGCCCGCCTGGATGCCCCGGACACAGTAACAACACCCGTTGCCTTGCCTCCTTATATTTAGCGGCGAAGGACGTGAAGTAGCTGCTGCGAGGAACCCTAATCGCGAGATGCAGATAATTTTTAAGCTGTATGCAACAGTTTAAAAAACTTCAATCACAACTTCGTATTTCGGGTATTTAAGCTCCCACCCTTAGATGCTCCCCGCGATGCAGTACCGCCTCAGAATGGCCCTCACCGTGCGCAGCCTCTCACCGCCGCTGCACAGGGTGAACATGTTTGGAGCTACCCGGTACAGGCCGTAGAATAATGATGTCTTGTTGCGTGCATTTACCGAGTACGCACGTGCCCAGTTATACCGCTGACACCGGCGGCCGATTACCATAAGGACAATCACCATGACCCTTAATATCAGCAAGCTTCGCATTGACGGCGGAACCCCGCTCAAGGGCCAGGTGACGGTTCGTGGCGCCAAAAACCTGGTGCCCAAAGCAATGGTTGCTGCCCTGCTCGGCAGCACCCCCTCAGTGCTGCGTAACGTCCCAGACCTTAGCGATGTAGAAGTCGTAACTATCCTCGCCGAGCTGCACGGCGCGAAAGTTGATTACGACCGCGAAACCGGCGTGCTCACCCTCACCCCCGACCACAACTCCCAGACCGCCGAACGCAACGCGAAAGATATCCAGCTCTTCGGTGGTAACTCACGTATCCCCATCCTCATGGTTGGCCCGCTGCTGCACACCATTAAAACCGCACGCATCCCCAACCTGGGCGGCTGCAAAATCGGTGACCGACCCATCGACTATCACCTCAACGCACTCCGTAAGTTCGGCGCCAATGTTACCAAAGACGATGCGAGCGGCATCACCCTGGAGGTGCCCGAAGACGGGCTCAAAGGCACTGACATTGAACTAACTTACCCCTCAGTGGGTGCCACCGAGCAGGTGCTCCTCACCGCAGTGCGCGCACAGGGCAAAACCGTACTGAAGAACGCCGCGATTGAGCCCGAAATCATTGATCTCATCGCCGTACTGCAGAAGATGGGCGCCATTATTTTCGTTAACGATAACCGCACCATCGTCATTGAAGGCGTGGATGAGCTCACCGGCTACGACCACACTGCACTCCCGGACCGCAATGAGGCAGCGTCCTGGGCGTCAGCGGCGCTCGCTACCGGCGGCGATATTTTTGTGCGCGGTGCTGACCAGCAGGATATGACAGCGTTTCTTAATGTTTTCCGCAAGGCTGGCGGACGTTACGAAGTCATTGATCACGGGAAAGATAAGGGAATCCGCTTCACTCACCCCGGTGGTGAGCTGAAGCCGGTGGTGTTTGAAACGGACGTGCACCCCGGGTTCATGACCGACTGGCAGCAGCCGCTCGTGGTGGCGCTCACCCAGGCGAAGGGTACCTCCATTGTGCACGAGACCGTGTACGAGAACCGTTTTGGTTTCATTAACCCGCTCAAGCAGATGGGTGCCGATATTGTGGTGCTGCGCGATTGCATCGGTAACGTCTCGTGCCGGTTCTACGGCAAGAGCTTCGGCCATTCCGCCATTATTAACGGTCCCACCGCTCTGAGGGCCGACAACTTCCAGGTGCCCGATTTGCGCGGCGGTTTCTCCCATGTCATTGCGGCGCTGGCGGCTAAAGGAACCTCCGAAGTGAGCGGTGTTGAGGTGATTGCACGCGGCTATGAGAACTTTGAGCAGAAACTCAAGGATCTAGGCGCCACCTTTGAGGTGCTTGAACGCAAGGCCAGTGAGGCTCCCAAGCCCGATGCCAAAATTGATGTGCCCACCCCTGAGACCGTTGAGGTTCAGGACTAAATGAGCGGTCAGCAGGGAAAGAAAGCGCTGCCGACGATCGCCCCCAGCACCAGCGGCGATCGGCTGTTTAGGGTGCTGGGCACCATGGTCCGCCCCACCTACCACGCCATCGCCAGCATAAAGATTGAGGGGCGTGAGAACCTGCCGCAGAAGGGCGGGTACATTGTGGTGGCTAACCACACCACAGAGGTGGACCCCATTACCGTGGCCTACGCGCCGTTTATTAGCGGCGCTCTACCGCGTTTTCTGGCGAAAGATTCTTTGTTTCGGGCCCCGGTGCTCGGATGGCTCATGTGTAAAATGGCGCATATTCCGGTGATTCGCGGGTCTGTTGATGCCCGAAAGTCACTCATTACCGCCAGGTCTGTGGTGGAAGCAGGGGGTGCCGTGGTGATTTTCCCGGAAGGCACCACCACGCATGACCCTGATACCTGGCCGATGCAGGCGCGTACTGGCGCAGCTCGGTTGGCTTTAGCCACCGGCGCACCCGTTATACCGGTGGCGCACTGGGGAGACGAGCAGATTCTCAGCTACGAGTATGTAGACGGCCCCGACGGCAAGAAGAAGGAGAAACGCAAAGTTTCTCTGTGGCCGCGTAAAACGGTGCACGTTAAAATTGGGCAGCCAATGAATATAGCGGCCCTGGTAGATGACCCGTCGCCGCAGGCCAAACGTACCCGCACCGAGCTTAATATTGTCACCGAGGCGATGATGGATGAAATCACCGCTTTGCTGGCGCACATCCGCGGGGAACAGGCCCCCAAGGGACGGTGGAATCCCAAGACGAAACGCCGTGAACTTCCGGGGGAGACCACGGGTGTGACCGGCACTCTTGGGGAACCTGACGAAAACTAGAAGGTGGTAGAGCGTGCAGAAGAGTGAACAGCGGCAGGTGCGTAAGATCGCGATATTGGGTGCCGGTAGCTGGGGCACTGCTTTCGCAAAGATCGCGGCTGATTCGGCGCGGGAGAACAATACCGGGGCGCAGGTGGTGCTCATTGGGCGAGAGGCCAGCACGATGGAGCGGTGCATTCAGACCCGTGAGAACGTACGCTACTTCCCGGGCATGAAACTGCCCGATAACCTGCTGTTCACTGCGGATGCGCGTGAGGGCCTCACCGGGGCGGATATTGTGGTGCTTGCCCTCCCTGCCCAGGTTCTCAGGTCGCAGCTGCAACTTTTCGCGCGTTTTATTGAGCCCCACGCGTTTTTGGTATCCCTGGCAAAGGGCCTGGAGACCGGCACTGGGATGCGCATGTCGCAGGTGATTACCGAGGAACTGGAAGAGGCGCTGGCAATGCGCGGCGTTGATATCCGGGCGATCGGGCATATTCCGCACCGCGTGTGCGTGCTATCTGGCCCCAATTTAGCCACCGAAATTATGGGGGAGGAACCTACCGCTTCGGTGATTGCGGCCCGAACTTTACCGGTCGCTGAGATTGTCGCTAAGTCTTGTGCGTGCAGCTATTTCAGGCCCTACACCAATACGGATGTGGTAGGCACCGAAATTGGGGGGCTGGTTAAGAATGTGATTGCCCTGTGCGTTGGTATGTGCGAAGGCCGCAACTATGGCGATAACTCAAAAGCATCTGTGATGACACGCGGCCTTGCTGAAACCACCCGTTTGGCGGTGGCCCTTGGCGGTGAACCTGCCACAATGAGCGGCCTGGCTGGTATGGGCGATCTGATCGCCACCTGCTCCTCACCGCTATCACGGAACCACACGGCGGGCCGTCTGCTGGCTGAGGGGGTTACCCCGGACCGGCTGGGGGAGCATATGAGCCAGACCGCTGAGTCCATTAAATCGGCCCCGGTGCTGGCGCAGTTGGCGCGCCGCCACGGTGTGGAGATGCCCATTGTTGAGGCCGTGGTCGCGGTGCTGACTGGGCGTATTAGCGTGGAGCAGCTGGCGCCGCTGCTGCTGGGGCGTTCCCTTAAACATGAAGGGCATTAAGAGCGCGCAATGAACCTGAGCTCGGTAACCATCGCCGTGTTGGGCTCCGCAGGGTATGGGGCGCTGTGTGCTGCAGCTACAGGGTCGGTAGCTCACAAGACCGAGTGCGATCGCCCGGTATACCTGTGGGAACCCGCCGATACGGGAGAAACCGCGCACCAGCTTCCGGTGACTTACACCACCGATATATACGAGGCTCTTGAGAGCGCCGATATTGTGGTGGTTCCCTGGGACAAACAGGCTGATTCGTGCCCCGAGGAGATGACGGGGGTCATAGCATTCCGCCGATGGGCATACCTGCTGCCTCAAACCGCTATAGTGCTCGCAGCCGCAGGTTCTGCCGAGGACACCATGAACGTGTCTGAGCATCTGCGGCAGATACTGCACACTGAGTTTCCAACGCGGCGTGAACGTGTGGCGGTGCTAACTATTACCGCTCATCATCTGGCGGGTACAGGTGTGATGGAACCGGTAAAAACTCACCCCAGGCGCCCCCGCACCGCCACTCTCACCACCGACGATGAGCACATGCATCAGCTGATTACCGCCCTATTTGATGGGCCTGTGCTGCGTATCCACCGTGCGCCATGACCCCGGTATCTGCGATTACCGCAGCTTGGGTACTAGTGTCAGAAAGGCCCGTAAGAGACGATACAATGGGCTGTAAGTGGGGCGGGTACGCCCCGAAACGAACCGGGAGAAACAATGACCGATAAAATTACCGTGGCTCTATTGTGTGGTGGGCGTTCTTCGGAGCACTCTATTTCGCTGATTACCGCCGTGGGGGTGCTTGGCGCGATAGATACCGCCAAATACGAGGTGGTACCTGTGGGCATTACCAAGGACGGCCGCTGGTACCTGACAAACGCTCAAGAATTGGAGAAGCTCACCGCAGGATCGGACATGGCAGAGTTCACCGGCGGCGCACAGCAGGTGTTCTTGCCGTTGGGCGCGGGGGATTCCCGGCTGCATCTTGTAGACTCCGCAGGGCACCTTGAGTTTGGCCCCGCCATTAATGTTGTGTTCCCGCTCCTGCACGGGCCTTTCGGTGAAGACGGCACAGTTCAGGGCCTGCTTGAAATGGCGAACCTGCCCTATGTGGGGTGCGGGGTGACCGCCTCCGCCGTGGGTATGGATAAACACTTTATGAAGGTTGCGTTTGCTGATGCCGGGCTGGAAGTTGGCCCGTATGAGGTGGTCACAGACCGCCAGTGGCGCCATGACCGTGACGGGGCGCTGGAGCGTGTGGCCCGGCTGGGTTACCCAATGTTTGTCAAGCCTGCTCGTGCAGGTTCGTCGTTCGGCATCACGAAGGTAGACACAGCAGAGCAGCTGGTGCCTGCAATTGAGCAGGCGCGCGCTTATGATCCGAAAGTGGTGATTGAGGCCGGTATTGTGGGCCGCGAGATTGAGTGCGGTATTTTGGATGGTCATAATGGCGATATGCCCCGAGCATCATACCCCGGCGAGATTGAGATGCAGGGGGAACAGGGAGGCTTCTACGATTTTGAGGCCAAATACGTGTCGAAGACTACCGCTGTGACCCGCTGCCCCGCTAACCTACCCCCCGAGGATCTGGAGCGTATGCGTCAGCTGGCGGTCAAGGCATTCTTGGCGCTGGATGGCGAAGGTATCTCCCGAGCTGATTTCTTTTACACCCCCGATGCCCGCCTGATCGTTAACGAGGTGAACACCATGCCTGGGTTCACGCCGATCTCGATGTATAAGACCATGTGGGAGAAAACCGGGATCGAGTACAAGGACCTTATTGATGAGCTGCTGATGTTGGCACTGGAACGCCCAGTAGGCCTGCGGTAGTGAGCGAAAAACTTCACATGATGCGCTAACAGTGTTTATTGCACACGCCCCGCTTTAAGGTGTTGTATGCCGAAGCAATAGGGGCAGCTGCATTGCTTCTGTTGTGGGGCGCTGGTTTCCGTAGTGGCGAAGCCAGCGCCCCACTAACGCATATAATGACAGATATGGGATGAGCCACAGTGTCAAATACCTCATTTTCATTGGGTTAGCCTTGCCTGAGTGGTAGCATGGAAACACCGGCTGATAAGTCTAGGCTAAACACTATGTGTGTCTAATAGCCGGTTCTGAACCCTTCTCCGTGGTTGGAAAAGGGGAATTACTCACATTACATATCATTGAGGATGAATAATGACTTATTCTCACAAGAGCCCCATGCATAAACTTCTGGCATCTGCAGGAGCCGTCTCTATCGTCGCTGCTTCTTTCGCGGCTGTTCCCGCATCGTTCGCGGCCGAGAATCCTCCTGCAGCAGCAGTTGAGAACAACGATTCTTGCCGCCACGTTGCCGCTACCGCAACCAGCTACCAGGGCCTTCCCGGTGAATATCAGCTGGCGTATTCGAACGGCAACCTGTACACCACATTCGCTAATGGCCGCCCCCCGATTTTGACCGGCGGTATTGGTGTGTGGAATGAAAGCGCTGCAGGCCCCAGCCTGACCCAGGTGCTTCAGCCCTCCACCGTGGATTTCACCCCGCGCGGTGCTAACGCCCCCACCGGTAAGCAGGTGGCGGCTCCTTACGGTATTGCCGTGGACGAGGCTAACGGCACTATCTGGGTGACTCAGACCCGTATTAATGCAGTTTCTGTGTATGACATTAACACCAAGCAGCTGGTGTGGAGCAGCTATAACGAGGCTAACCCTTCTGAGGGTGCTGTGAAGCATCCGCGCGAAGTTAAGGTTGATGCCGCCTCAGGCCGGGCCTTCGTTTCGGGCTCCGGCGGCGTGACCGTCTTCGACCTGAAGACCCACGAGGTTATCAAGAAGATTGCGTTCACCAATAACGGTGAAGAGGACATCGCCATGAACATGGAACTTGATGCATCCGGCGGTAAGCTTTATGTCCCGGCTATGGGCGCTGGCACGTTGAATGTGATTAACACCGGCACATTGGAGAACGAGAAGACTATCACCCTGCACAAGGACGTGGATAGTGCAGCTCTGCGCCCCTCGGATGTGACCATTGATAAGTCCCTGCAGGAGATTTATGTCTCCTCCCAGGGCGAGATGGATCGCCAGAGCGGTGTATCTAAAGGCAACGCCGGGGTAACCGTCTATGACTTGAACACTGGTGAGTACAAGAAGAGCATCCAGTTCGGTAAGCAGACCCTGTCCATTACCGCCGATGAGAAAAACGACCTGGTGTACGCCACCGATTTCGCCACCGGCAAGGTGGGTGTCATTGACGCCCGCACCGGTACCGTATCTGCTGAGGTGAATGCCGGTAAGAACGGCGCTAACGATGTGCTGGTCACCCCCGAGGGCACCGCTTATGCTGTCACGCGTGATGCCTATGCTGAGGGTATTAAGACGGACTACACCATTGACCCGAAGACTGGGCAGTACCGCGAATCCACAACCGAGCCCAAGGGCAAGGACGGTGCAGAGAGCCCAATTAACGCGAATTCACTGGTGAAGATTAACACCACCGTGACCGAGAAACCCGCTGCTAAGCCGGACCAGGGTGAACAGGTTACCGCCGCCGCTGATGACGGTGCTACCGCTTCTGTGCAGAAGGTTGTGCAGGAGAAAGGCAAACTGACCATCACCGGTAAGGCATTCAAAGATAAGGAAGGCGGCCCCTCCAAGATTGCCGTGAAGTTCGATGGCGGTGCTACCCCCGTTGAGGGTAAGGGACACATCTTTGTGGATGCTGACGCTGAGGGCAACTTCTCGACCACCATTTCAGTACCGGAGCAGTGGACCGCTGGTTCCAAGCACAGCATTACCCTGCTGACTGGTTCAGGCAACCGTAAGGATCCTATCCGCTCGCTCACTCTGGATGTGAACGTTGAAGCTGCTGGCGGTAACCACGATAAGGACACGTGCGCCCCAGCAGAGACCGCTCAGGTAACCCCCACCAAGTCCACGAACGAGGTTACCTACCCCAAGGGCACCCCCACCACCCCCACGAAGCAGGCGGACCCCAAGATTCAGGTGTCCAAGACCGAGCTTGATGCGGCAGCTGACAATAACGAGCTGCAGGTAAACGGCAGCGGCTTCTACGGTCACATCACCTCAAAGGGTGTGCGTGTAGGGGTGTACGAGGCTGACGCTTCGGGCAAACCCACGGGTGAGTCAATTGTGGATGAGAAGCTTATCAACGCTTCTGACATTAACGATGGTCGTTTCTCAGTGACGCTGAACATTCCCGGTAGCAAACTGGACGCCTCCAAGAAATACGTGGCTGTAGCTGCCACCGTCTCGGCTGAGGCCGGGATGCATGCGGAAACCCCGCTGACCGTCAAGCCTGCGGATCAGAAGCCCGACGTTAAGCCGATTCCTAATACTCCTCTCTACAAGGACGTGAACCAGGATACGGCATTCTACGCTGAGATTCAGTGGTTGGGTTCTCAGAACATCACTACCGGTTACCCGGATGGTACGTTCCGTCCTGGTCAGAATGTTGAGCGTGCTGCGATGGCTGCGTATTTCTACCGTATGGCTGGTTCTCCCGAGGTTACTTTGCCAAAGGAGTCTCCGTTTAAGGATGTGGATCCGTCGTTCCCGTTCTATCAGGAGATTGTGTGGATGCATCAGAGGGGTATTACTACCGGTTATTGGGATGGTACGTTCCGTCCGCATGATCCGGTGAATCGTGATGCGATGGCGGCGTTCTTCTACCGTTATGCTGGTGCTCCGGCGTATACGGCTCCGGTGAACTCACCGTTTAACGATGTGCGCCCCGGCACGATGTTCTACCGGGAGATTACCTGGCTGGCAGCGAAGGGTGTTACGAAGGGGTGGAGTGATGGCACTTACCGCCCGAGTGAGCCTATTCACCGTGATGCAATGGCCGCGTTTATTTACCGATACAGGCATCAGGGGTAATACCGCCGACAGGCTGTAGCGTCCAACGAGTGATAACCGAGGTGGCCCCGTGCCATTACTGCCCGCAGCGGCGTAAGGATGGGGCTGCCTCACGGGGTGGCTGGTGTGTAAATACCGGGTATGTCAACAACCTGACTTTTGCACCCACGCCATCCTGCAGCGGGTAACTATTACATGCAGAAAACATAAATATTAAATTGAATCTGCAATATCCAGGAATATATTCCTAACTTCACTAGAGTAATAGTTGAATTTTATTTCAAGCGCACTATAAGTGATGTGCATAATATTCATAAATATTAGCTATTTTTGTCTTTTAACATCCCCGCATTTTGGTACCTTAAATATGTTCTAGCAACAATGTACCGTTAGCATTGGATACACACATGTCTACCTTTTACTCCCGCAAGGGGTTGAAGAAGGGTATCTGCGCAATCGCTCTTGTAAGCTCTGTCGCTATGCCTCTCACACCCGTCCTTGCAACCCCCGTTCAGCCAGCTGCCCGGTTAGCACCCACTGATCAAAACACTAAGACCGCTGCAGATTACAATCTTTTTAATAAGAACGTTATTACTAAGACCATTGATAGCTCACCTGCCCAGAGTGCGCGAGTTGGTAAATATATTATTCACCTCGCTGCCGCCTCTGCTTTGGGCAAAGAGGCTTCAACCTACACCATTATTAACCCCGAAACCATGCAGACGGTATCAACCGGGCAGCTGCAGGCTGGGGGCGGCGCGCATTTTGCTGCTAATTCCGAGACGGGTGAAATCCTAATCGCTGCCACAGACACCAACCAGCTGGAACGGTACACCGTTACTGAGGACGGGCAGCTAAGCCCCGCCCAACCGGTTGCTGGTTTCACCTTTGACCCCGCAGAGGAAACCCTGGCAATGGGGTACAACAAGTTCACCCACTCCTGGGGTGTGCTTACCTCTAAAAACTACATTACGGTTGATTCCTCAGGACAGGTCAGCAGCATGCCGCTGCCCGACCCGAAAACCCTAGATCCGGCTTTAGCCAATGCGCCCGATGCCGATACCTCGGAGTATTACGGCACCCAATACACGCATACGGCGAACGTGCTTGCCCCGCTGCCCGACGGGTCATTTGTGTATGACTCGGGAACGACTATCTCAAATGAGCAGGGGGAGGTACAGCGCGGTTATCTGCTCCATTTCAGCAAAGATGCGGTGAAGGTTTTTGACGATGGAACAGCTATTGCTGAGCGCGTCTCATACGGCCGAGTAACCACCACCGACGACGGTCGCGTATACCGTTGGAGCTACCTGCATAATTCCTCATACCAGGTTCTCTCATACGCCGACGGGCAGTTTACTGTGCTCAATGGCAAAACCTCGATTCACGCGAAGGGCCTGGAGAGCATTGGTGAGCTATTTACGGTGGGCGATAAGCTTGGCGTTCTGGATTCCGTGAATAACCGCATCGTTATCCTCGATAAGGATATGAACGTTGAGCGAAGCATTAGTCTGACCGGTGTGAGCGCTAAAAACACAAACCGCGGCTCACTTAATGCTGTGGCACTGCCCAATGGGGATATTGTTTTCCCGAGCACTGCTGAGGATCCGCAAGAGTTCACCACCGTGGTACAGATGAACCGCCTGGTGAGCGCTCAGCCGGAACAGCAGCCCGCCCCCGAACCTGAAAAACAGGCGAACCCTCAGATCACTTTAAGCACCGATAAGATTAAATCGGATGAGGGCGCCTCGGTGACCGTTTCGGGTACCGGCTTCTACGGTGAGCAGGCGCAGCACGGTGTGTACGTATACCTGGTGCGTAAGGATGCATTCCCCGCTCACAGTGCTGATGAGCGTGACCCCGCTGTGGCTGCAGCCGCCTTCGTGAAGGGTGCAGATATTCAGGATGGTGCGTTTACCGCTGTTCTTAATGTCCCCGGGAACACACTCGACCCCGCCGCAGAGTACGTGGTAGCAACCGGTGCGACGGGTGCGGCACAGGATGAGGGCACCGCCCTGAAAGCGGGGCTTTTACAGGCATCAGCCCCCGTGAAGGTAACCGAGCCGCAGAAGCAGGCAGACCCGAAGATCACTCTCTCTGCCACCGAGCTTAAGGTGGACGCAGAGTCGAATGAGGTGCTGGTGAACGGCACCGGGTTCCACGGCCAAGGTGCGGCTAAGGGCGTGAGCGTTGGCGTGTACGAGGCTGATGAGCAGGGCCAGCCTACCGGTAGTCCGGTTGGTAATGAGGCCCTGGTGCATGCGAACGATCTGCACGATGGAGGCTTTGCCGCCTCTGTCACCGTGCCCGGCTCGCTGTTGGATGCGTCGAAAAAGTATGTGGTGGCCGCAAAAGCTGAGAATGAGGGTGTGAAACTGGTGGCGCTTTCCCCGGTGGCTGTCAAGCCCGCGCAGCCGGTGGCTGATCCGAAGCTGAGCATTGACAAGAGTGAGCTTGACCCCACTCAGGATAATGCTGTGACCGTTTCGGGTTCCGGCTATGTGGGTGCTGCCGCCCAGAACGGCGTGTATGTTGCCGTGGTGGAGGCTGAGAAATGGCAGGAAGGCAACACCCCGGATACGCATTCTGTTGCTGCGATGACTCGTATTGCAGCTGAGGATGTGCATGATGGGCAGTTCCGTGCGACCCTCAATATTGCCGCAGGTACATTGGATGCTTCGAAGAAGTACCTGATTGTTTCTTTCGCGTCGCCGGAGCTCAATAAGAGCGACCGTTCATTGGACACTACAGCCGAGATTACGCTCAAGGTGCCCGAGTCGCCTAAACCAAGTCCGACGCCTGAGCCCAGCCCAACACCTACTCCGGAGCAGCCTAAGCCGAGCCCAAGCCCGACACCGGCTCCTACCCCGGAACCGTCTCCCAAGGCCCCTGAGCCTTCGCCGAGTCCGACACCCTCACCGGAAAAGCCGACTCCGCAGCCTACCCCTACTCCGGAGCAGCCTAAGCCGAGTCCAAAACCTACCCCGGAACAGCCTAAGCCGAGTCCAACACCTACGCCCGAAAAGCCCAAACCGGACCCGACACCCGCACCGGAAAAGCCGACTCCGCAGCCTACTCCCACTCCGGAACAGCCTAAGCCAAGCCCTAAGCCCACACCGGAGAAGCCAAAACCGCAACCTCCGGCGCCTGAGCCGCCCAAACCAGCTCAGCGGTTTAAGGATGTGTACCCCACGGATCAGTTCTACACTGAGATTGAGTGGCTTGCTTCCACGGGGATCACCACCGGCTGGCCTGATAATACCTATCGCCCGCAGAATAATATTGAGCGCGGTGCAATGGCGGCGTTCTTCTACCGCATGGCGGGCAGCCCCCGTGTGATGATGCCATACCGGTCTCCGTTTAAGGATGTGGACGCCTCGTACCCGTTCTACAAGGAGATCGTGTGGATGTACCAGCAGGGTATTACTACCGGTTACCCGGATGGTACGTTCCGCCCGAATGATTCGGTCAGCCGTGAGGCCATGGCGGCGTTCTTCTACCGTCAGGCGAGGGACTACCGGTTCTACGCTCCGCGGCACACGTCATTTGTTGATGTGAACGGGGATAACCTGTTCTACACCGAGATCAGCTGGCTGGCCGATCGCGGTATTAGCCGCGGCTGGGACGACCGTACTTACCGCCCGGGCCAGGCCATTACCCGTGACGCAATGGCGGCCTTCCTGTACCGTTACCACCGTATTTACGGTAAGAAGTAATCAACGGTTCAGGCTCTTGAGTCTCCCCCGCGCCGCGCAATCATCATCTCCTCTGATTGTGCGGCGCGGGGGTTCTTTTCTGCACTGTATTAATACATTGTGATTGTGCGCCGTGTTTTCTGGGGCGTCTGCGGATTCAACATTTTCTCCTCTGTGCCCCACTCCCCTGTTTGCACACCAATAATGTGGCCCATGGGGCATGTGTAGGGGGTCATAGATCTTTGACTGTGCTGCACGATACTAAGACCACCCCAGATACTTTACACATGAAACATATATATAGAGAGAATTAAAGCATGTAAACATACATATCTATTTTTAATGACACTAAAGTGCGAATAAGCCATTTAATGAATATTAATCTATGAATAGTTTTTCTACACCTTTACTTTACAGTTAATGCTTTTCGGGGTAATTTTGCGGTTTTCCTCGACTCCCACTAGGCGTTTTGCTACCGTGAAGGTATCAATAAATTACTTTACGAGTGGAGTAATCTGATGGGTAATTCATTCTCACCGCACAACCTGCCCAAGCGCGCATGCGCTCTGACTCTCGCCGGGGCTCTCGCCTTGCCGCTCGGTGCAGCCCTAGCGCCGGCAGCATTAGCAGCCGAAACTCCGGCCGCCGCACAAGCCGCTGGGCAGCCTGCAGCCAGCGGCCCCAAGCTGACCGTTGATACCCCAAACCTTGACCTGATTGAGGGCGGAACCATTACGGTGCGCGGCACCGGGTTCACCGAGCAGCACCGTGAACAGGACGGTTCGCTCGCCATTGCATTCGGCCCGCGGTCCATGTTTGTTGAAGGGTCGCGGCAGAAGATGCAGCGCGTTCCGAACCTTTACACTACTGTAATTCCGAAAGACAAGATTAACGCTGACGGTTCCTTCGAAATTCAGCTCAACGTCCCCGGCAATGATATAGACCCGGCGAAAGGCCCGTACAGCATTGGCACCTTTAAGCTGGATGTGTACTCCGAGTATTTCTACGGCACCATGACGGGTGTGAGCGTTCCGCTCAATACCGTCACGGGTGAGGTGCAGCGCCTGTCCATTCGCAATAACCAGCTGAATCCTGTGGATAAACAGGCCAGCCTGACAGTTAGGGGGCTGAACTTCTCAAATATTCCCGCAGGTTCAACCTCGTACGCGCAGATCGTTGAGGTGGACGCGAACGGGAAGCCTCAGGGTGAGCCTCTAGCTTCCAAAGACATTACCTTTGCCGCGCAGGACGGTAAAAACACCAGTAGTTTTACGTCCACTCTGGAGTACTCGGGGTTCAAGGTTGATGCTTCGAAGCGTTACGCCTACATTGTGTACAACCGGCATAACGGCCAGGTGAATGAGATTGCGCGGGCAAACCTGCCGGTGAAGGATGCCCAGCCAAGGGTTAAGTACAACGGCGAGACGATCAATACCACCAAGTCATACAACCGAGTATCGGTGTGGGCCACGAATTTCCGGTTAGATGAGGGCGATTCCTTTGAGCTGGTGCTTCGTGAAAAGGGTACCGGCACCGTGGTGAAGCGGGTGGAGCAGGATTTGCAGACTGCAATGTTCGGTGATGGTTCAGGCGCTATTGTGGCAATGGGAATCAACGGGTCGCAGGTAAGTGCATCTAAGCAGTACGAAGTTACCGTGTCGGTGAAGTCGCAGGATCCGTCCCGCGCGATTAGCCGCACCATTGATGTTCCTGCGGTTACCTCACAGCAGGAGGTCCGGAAGCCGAAGTCCCGGTTTGTTGATATGGAGTCCTCACAACGCTACTACCAGAGTGCCACGTGGGCGGTGGATCAGAATGTGCTGGAAGCCCGTGACGGCCGTTTCTCCCCGTCAGAGAGTGTAACCCGCGGACAGCTGGTAGAGGCACTGTACCGTATGGCTGGCTCCCCTGATATACAGCTCCCAGCCCAGTCACCCTACCGCGATATTTCCACCAGCAACCCGCGGTATAAGGCGATTGTGTGGGCTCGTCAGCAGAATATTGGTAATGAGTATGGGGACGGCTCATTCCACGCGGATGATAGCGTGAACCGGCAGACCCTTGTCTCGTTCATGTATCGCGCCGCCGGTAAGCCGAACGTGACGCTCCCGAAGTATTCACCGTTCACCGATGTGCGCGCTGGCAGCAACATTTACTACCGCGACATGGTGTGGGCGCAGCAAAAGGGCGTGGTGCTTGATGCGCAGTCTAAGGAGTTCAACCCGCGCGCTCAAGTGAGCCGTGCTGAGGCTGCTCAGTTCCTGTACCAGTACGCGAATGCTACGAGGACGCGATAGCACCGACTGTTCTCTGCCTGCAGAGGTAGTCAGCTAAAGGTGGAAGGCCCCGGGACCCGTGGTGGGTTTCCCGGGGCCTTCCCGTTTCTAGACGCCGCACATTTTATACCCCGCAAACCGCCGCAATGTGGGTTTGTGTGGGTTGAGGTGTTTGGGTTTTACGGCGAATTACCGGGTGGATGCTGAGCCCGCCGCGCTGCCGGTGGATACGGTGAAGTCCCACGGGTCGGTGTTCAGTGATGAGACGGTGAAGGTAATGCTGTGGCCACGTTCGGCCAGTAGCGCCTGCAGCCTCTCACCGGCGCGCTGCAGCCAGAGCGATTCGCTGGCCGCGTGGGAGCAGTCAATCAGCGCGCACCCGGTGCCGCGTACGAGTTCTTGTTCACGGAATTCGCTGGCGGGGTGGTGCCGCAAGTCGGCGGTAATGTACACGTCTGCCCCAACGGAACGTACCGCCTCGAACAGGGAGTCGCCCGCCCCTCCGCACAGTGCCACACGGCTAATGCGCTGCTCTGGGCGCCCGGCGATACGCAGCCCGCCCGCGGTTGCCGGTAGCGCATCCGCTAAGCGTTCGGAGAGGGCACGCAGGGTGAGCGGTTCAGGCAGTGTGCCCACGCGCCCGGTTCCGACGGGGTGTTCCTCTCCCCCAAGTTCTTGGGTTTGAGGTTCGGCCAGTGCGGTGCGGTCGGTGAGGTTCAGGGCGTCGCAGAGTGCCTCGTTCACGCCCGCAATGGCGGCATCGGCGTTAGTGTGCGCCCCGAGCAGGCCGCATTGGCCTTCGATGAGGGTGTGCAGCACGTGCCCTTTATAGTCTGTGTCGGGGATGAACTGCGCACCGCGCAGCAGCAGCGGGTGGTGGGTGATGAGCAGCCCCGCGCCGTGTTCTACGGCTTCGTCAGCGGTGGCGGCGAGGGC
>ERZ773067.937-NODE-937-length-16299-cov-2.841418_pt1 | contig 16299 bp, 12 predicted proteins | sample MGYA00580622_ERZ773067 | MGnify/ENA primary metagenome ERZ773067 (study PRJEB29015, sample SAMEA2737998) | human oral metagenome | biome: human oral; feature: human-associated habitat; material: dental | place: China | collected 2113 ...
AATTAATGTGGCTAAGGTTAAGGAAATTATGCCTTTTACAGAGCCTACACCTATTCCAAATGCTCATGATACAATCGAAGGCATTTTTATGCCTAGAGATACTATAGTTACAATAGTTGATCTTGCCAAAAGCCTTATGATACCGCCATCACCTGACAGAACTAAGGATATGTACATAGTTACAAATTTTAATAATTTAAACATCGGTTTCCATGTTCATGGAGTTCAGGGTATCCACAGACTTACCTGGTCCGATATTACAAAGCCGGATGAAACTATTAATGATGCCGAGAGAAGTGTTGCAACAGGTATTATAAAATTTGATCACAGACTCGTAGTTGTGTTGGATTTTGAGAAGATTGTATCCACTATCAACCCTGAAACAGGTATCAAAGCCAGGGATATAGAGAAGCTTGGAGATAGAACCAGAAATAATTCCCCTATTCTTATAGCAGAGGATTCTCCTATGCTTGAGAAAATGATAATTGATTGCCTTACTAAGGCGGGTTATGTAAATATAACAGCTACCACAAACGGTGAAGAAGCTTGGAATACTCTCTTACGCTATAAGGCAGAGGGCAAGGTTACTGACCAGTGTCATTGTATAATCACGGATATTGAAATGCCAAGGATGGATGGGCATAGACTTACAAAGCTTGTTAAAGAAGATAAAGAGCTTAAAGAAATACCGGTTATTATTTTCTCATCACTTATCAATGAAGAAATGAGACGTAAAGGTGAATCTCTCGGTGCGGATGCTCAGCTTACAAAGCCGGAAATAGGAAAACTGGTAGAGGCTATTGACAGCTTGGTTTTAGAGTAATCTTATAAATAAACTTTGATAAAGCCAAAATGCTTTAGGATGGAGGATAGATTGGATAAGGATAATGAATCTTACCTAGACGGACTGCTTGAGACTTTTGGGCAGGAACCTCCATATGAAACAGACAGGAGGCGAAAGGCTACTGCCCGTGCTAAATCCGGAAAGAAGAAAACATCATCCGCAGATATTACTGTTGATTCTTTAGAGGAAGAATTCAGCCTTGATGATTTGGATGATTCATTCTTAGATGATATTGATTTGGATGATTTGGCAGATCCGTTGGAAGATAAGGAATATGAATCCGAAGTTTCTACAGGAGATATTCTGGATGGAAATGAAAATGAGGACATTATACCGGAAGATTCTGACACTGTGGTGATTTCGGAAAGCCCGGAAGATTCAGATGGCTCAGAGGAAGCCGAAACAGAGGAAGAGTTGCCGGTTGACGATGCTGAAAGCCAAGATGATATTAGGCCGGAAAAACCGGGTGAGGATGTTCAGACTGTTGCAGATGCTGAAGAAAGCAGTGTTACAGGTGAAGATGAAACCTCTCCTGAAGAAAATTCTGTTGAAGAAGCAGAGCAGGGAGATGAAATAAGCGGAGATTTTGGTTCAGATGTCGGAACTGAACCGGAAGCAGAACCGGGAGAAGAGCTCGGAGTAGAACTTGGCAGCGAAATAGGTGAAGAAATAGGCTTTGATGAAGAGGATGAAGCAGGAGAAATCAGTTTCGATGATACGGAACCGGTCGAAGAAGATAATTCTTTGCCTGAAATAAACCCGCTTGATGAGATGGGAGAGCCTGAAGTTTTATCGGACAAAGAAATAGAATCAAATAAATCTGCCAAGAAGGAGAATTCTGAAAAAAAAGGCCTGTTTTCTAAGATTTTTAATAAACTTTTTGCCAATGTTCCTTTGACTGAAGAGGAACTTGCGGCTATACCTACGCCTGAGCAGGAAGAAGAAGCAAAGAAAGAAAAAGAAGCCGAGGCAGCTAAAAAGAAAGAAGATAAAAAGGCTGCGGCAGAGGCTGATAAGAAGAAAAAAGCCGAGGCAGCTAAAAAGAAGGCGGCTGACAACAAGGCTAAAAAATCTGCTAAGGATGCTGCTAAGAAGGCAGCCAAGAAGGAAGCTGAGCTAAAGCGTCTCAGAGCAGAGGCACTTGAGCAGCCGGAAGGAAAGATAAATAAGGCGGGAGCCATAATTATTTTCTTATTCTTCATAGTTGCGGCAGCAGTTGTAATAGTCGGCACTAACATATTTTCTTATGATATAAGTATTGCGGATGCTACATATAAGTTTGGAAACCATAAATATACCGAGGCTTATGAGGGCATCAGAGGACTTAAAATCAAAGAAAAAGATATGGAGATTCATGATAAAATTTATACTGTTATGTTTGTAAATAAGCAGTTAAATTCATACAACAATTTCTTTGCAATGGGTGATTATGCCTCCGCGCTGGATTCTCTGATAAAGGGACTTTCCCGCTATGATAAGTACATTGCACTTGCAAGGCAATTAGGAATTCACACTGATCTTGATTATGTAAGAAAGCAGATAATGGCTGAACTTCAGTCTGTTTACGGAGTTCCCGAAAGGGAGGCTCTTGAGCTGATGGACATGACAGATAAGCAGGATTATAGTGAACGTATATATAGTATAGTTTCCAAACTTGACACGAAGGCTATTGAGGCAGGTAAGGAAAGAAGGGAATTAGTACCGTAAGATATGTATTAAAGGTGAAGGGCTTAGGTCTTTCACCTTCTTTAATAATTAGGAGGAATTATGGGCAGTGTTACAAATGACTGGCTTCCGGTTATAGAGGAAGAAACAAAGAAAGATTATTATAAAAAGCTGTATTTATTTTTAAAGGATGAATACTCTCATCATGTCATTTATCCAAAGTCTGACGATATTTTCAATGCCCTGCACCTGACTCCGCTTAGTGAGGTAAAGGTGGTTATCCTCGGTCAGGATCCTTATCATGAACCGGGACAGGCAGAGGGACTCAGCTTTTCGGTGCCAAAGGGAGAGAAGCTTCCGCCTTCACTGCAAAATATTTACAAAGAATTACAGGATGAATTAGGCTGCTATATTCCTGAATCCGGCTCACTTAGAAAATGGGCTGAGCAGGGAGTGCTTCTTTTAAATACACTTTTAACGGTGAGAGCACATGCCGCCTTTTCACATCAGGGCAAAGGCTGGGAATATTTTACGGATGCCTTGATCGAGGCTGTTAATAAAGAGGATAGACCTATAGTATATTTACTATGGGGCAAGGCTGCGAGAAGTAAAAAAGAGATGCTTAACAATCCTAAGCATCTCATATTGGAATCAGCCCATCCAAGTCCATTGTCAGCTCACAGAGGCTTTATGGGTAACGGACATTTTAAGAGGGCTAATGAATTTCTTGTTGCAAACGGTGTTGAACCGATTGACTGGCAGATTCTATAATAAGGTAATTCCGCAGGAATCGGCATTTTCCATAGTTTCAGGAGTCCATACCGAGGACTGAACTTCGCCTATATGAGCTTTCTTCAGGAAAAACATACAGATTCTGGACTGACCTATACCGCCGCCTACAGTATAAGGAAGCTCCTTATTAAGTATTGCCTTTTGGAATGGAAGTTCAGCCCTGTCCATACAGTTAGATATTTGGAGCTGTTCCTTAAGGCGGTTCTCATCTACTCTGACACCCATGGAAGAAAGCTCAAGGGCTATGTCAAGCAGAGGATAGTAGACTATTATATCTCCGTTTAACTGCCAGTCATCATAGTCAGGCGCTCTGCCGTCATGTCTTTCGCCCGAATTAAGAGCTCCGCCTATCTGACTGATAAATACGGCTCCATGTGCCTTGGCGGCCTTGTATTCTCTTTCTTTCGCGCTTAAATCAGGATATTCATTCTCAAGCTCCTGTGAGGTTACAAAGCAAATCTGTTCAGGAAGCTCAGGCTTGATGTAGTTATATTTTCTTGCCATATGCATTTCTGTACTCTTAAGAGCTTCATATACTGACATAACAGTCTTTTTAAGAGTGTGTTCATTTCTTTCTTCTTTATTTATGATTTTTTCCCAATCCCACTGGTCTACAAAGATGGAATGAATATTATCCGTATCCTCATCCCTTCTGATAGCGTTCATATCCGTATACAAGCCTTCCCCTGAGTGAAAACCGTATCTTTTGAGTGCAAATCTTTTCCACTTGGCAAGGGAATGCACTATTTCAAGAGCCCCCTGCTCAGGTTGTTCCTTTAAGTCAAAAGCCACAGGTCTTTCTATCCCGTTTAAGTTGTCATTAAGTCCTGTTTCGGGACGGACAAAAAGAGGGGCGGAAACTCTGGTAAGATTAAGCTGTTTCGCAAGCTCACGTTCAAAATAGTCTTTAACTGATTTTATAGCAACCTCAGTTTCCCTTATGCTAAGGGCTGGGGAGTAACCTTCAGGAAATATCTCGTTTTTCATAAAATAAACTCCTATATAGTTATGATATAGGCTACATTATATGACATTTTTATGTAGTTATCAAGTGGCTTGTATACAGGTATGCAAGTTTATAGTGATAGAACTAAAGATTTATAAGTCCGGTAAGTTTTAAAATGGGTTACAAAAATGTTACATTTATTATCAAATGTAACATTAATTTTTAAAATTTTGTATAATAGGTAAACATATTCTTGACAAAATGTATAAAAAATAGTATAAACTACATGGTTAATTATGCAATATAGATAAAAACTATAAATATATATAATTATAGGTAAAATCTATAAATGTATTAATTGATTAACATAATCATTCCTATTAAAGACTAATTTACAACTTAAGACGAATTTAAGGTTTTGACGTATAGCTGTTTTTGGCCAATTCAGATGTATCAAAGATCGGAATAGTTATAAGGATATAATTAGGTTTAAATGATGAGGATTTGATTAAATGAAAAACTAATATATTATTTACAATGAGGAGAATCAGAGATGAAGAGAAAAGCTTTATTGGCAGGCTTTATGGCGCTGTCATTGGCATTTAGTTCTGCGGTGGTTCCTACAGGAGTGAACTCTGTTTTAGGAAATGTAACAGGTAGTTCGAGGATGGTAGCTTATGCTGCTGTAACAAAAGAGATACCTGTGGAAGGTATGCCTAATGGTGGGAAATTACTTGTATCCGGTGGAGATTTAGATGAACATGAATTTAGCATTGAAGGAGGCAAGGTAACACTCACTAATTTACAAGATGGGGAAAAATATTATATAACATATAATTACTATGATGACACAATTCCTGAATATGAATTTGTAGTTCCTAGTGGAAAAATTAAATATAGCCTTGATTTTATTGTTGAGAATAATGAACTTTGGGAAGTGGACAAAGATAATAATTATGCCAAAACAGGTAATAAAGTTACTAAAATAGTTGTAAAAGAAAAAGACAAATTTCCGAAGAATAATGTAAAATTTCCGGAGTTTGAAGTTAAATATACTGATGAAAACCCTGTGGAAGATGATGTTGAAATCAGCATAGTACTGACACAAGATCAGGGTGGTGAACATAAAGTAAAAGTAAAAAATGGGAAAATAACTCCGGATTTTTATGCTGATACTAATGTACTATATACAATCGGAATATCTGCCACCAGTAAGAACTTTAACTTAGTAGAAGTAGAAAATTCTAATGGTCTTGCAAATGTAAAGAGTGTTAATGTATTTATAAGTCATGATGGTAATAAAATTTATTGTATGAAGCCTAACAGCATCGATGAATTTGGTGACCTAAATTATTCGTTTAATGGATTAAAACTTAGAAAATTGTCAAATGCTCCTCTCTACACCGGACCGGTAGCTTCAGATTCAGGAAAACCGAAAGAAGATGAAATAAAAGATATTCAAGATGACAAAACCGCTCTCGGCGGAGCATCAGGAGCGGCTGTAAAAGGCAAGAAAATCAAAGCCGGCAATGATGTAAAGGTTGCTGACATCGAAGTGGTATTTGAAGATGGCACCAAAGTCCCTGACGGAATTACCTTAGACAGCTTCCGTATGAAGGATATATTTGCGGAGCCTGCTCATTATAAGGTTAAAAACGGAAAGATTTCAGGAATTGTTATGAAGTCTGAAGAACAGTATAAGATAGGTTTTGATGTAAAAAATGCTGACTATAATAATTATGAAGTTGTCGGAGCTTATAAGAGTAAGAAACTTCTCAGAGTATATGCACGCTACGAAGGCGGAGTTCTGTTAAAATATGATTATGATGAGGGGATTGAAGCTCCTGAAGAGGCTGTTGCAAAGATAGTTATAAAGAAGACAGACGGTAAGCCTTCAGAAAAGGTAAAAGTCATATCCTGCCTTATAAATCTGCTTCTTAGTGACAGTGGTTTTCAGCCTGAAGGTAAACTTCCGTTCAGACTGGTAAGAAAAGATAATAATAAGTCAAAACTTATATATAGCAGTGATGACGGTGTACTTTCACTTAACGGTGAGGGTGACGTTTCTTATGAACTTAGGTTAGAAAAGAACCCTGTATATAAATTAAAAAATAAGATTGAATTTAGTTTTGCACCTGACAGCAACGGAACTTATCAGCCTGTGATTAAGGGTTACAAAGATGCGAATAATCTGGAGGAGCGTTTAACAAGTAATTATATCGAATTGGTAAGATTAGACGGTAAGACACCGAAGGGTGCTCCGCTTGACTCGGGAGAGAATACCGCATCTCAGAAATATAAACTTAAAGACTATAAGATAATTTATAACACAAAGAAGATAGCTGTTAAGGCTCTTCCGATAAAGGTTAAGTCAGCAGAGTTAAATAAAGAAATAAAGTTTGAAATCTACAATGCTACAAAGCAGAAGGTAGAGAAAACTCTCACATCTAAAAACGGTAAGCTAACAGGTCTTAAGCTTGTTCAGGGTAATGATTATATCATTTCCGCTATTGACAAAGAATACAGCATGAAAAATGCTTATGTAACTATCAGCAGCGATGGTAAAAAGCTTCTTAAGAGCAAGGCTCCATATGGCGAATTCAAGGGCTTTGAGTTAAAGAAACGTGCTAAGGCTTTAAAAGATGAGAAGAAGATAAACAGAGTAGCTTACAAACTTCCTGTTTATGTTCTTGGCAACAATAAAGCAAAGATTAAGAATGCCAGACTTAGATTTATCTCTGCAAGGGAAACTATTGAAGCAGATGTTGTGGATGGCTGGGTAGATTTATCATTACTTGAAGATACTAACTATGTCGCTGAAGTAGTTAAAGGCAATTATGCAATAGATGCTTTCCCAATGACTGTTAAAGATAAGTCGGAGTATGGTGCGAAGAAGTATGTATTCAATCACTTAAGCTGTGGAAGTGTACAGGCTCTTTACCTGATTGACAAGAAGATGGCTCACAAGAACGATACCGTGCTTTTAGGCGGTGATGGCACCACTTCCGCAACAGGATTTAGATTTGGCAACGGAGAGTATACATTATCGGCAAGAGTGCTTAAAGATGTTAAGGTTCCTGAACTTAAGGGCAAGAAATACATGGTACTTGATGTGGATACCGTAAATATGTACAGGGTAGAACTTTCTCCTCTTGCATATGGACAGTTTAAGATTACGACAACACTTGCAGGCAAGAAGCCGGTTAAAAATGTATATTACATTGATGACAACAATAAACTTCAGAAAGTTAAATTCACTAAAAAGGGCGATAAGTTAACATTTGAAATGAACAGCATGGCGTTATATAATAATGTAATTGAGTACAAATAAATTGCTTTAGTATAAGGCTAAAAGCCTAATGTAGAGTAATATCTATGTTAGGCTTTTAGTCGGTGATTTGATATAATTAACCTTAGGGAGTTAAAATGAAAACGGATAAGAAAAAAATAATTATTCTTCTGATAATCACATTGGTGGTTTCATTTGCCGGTATAACGGATATCGGCAATACCTTTGCAGGCACTGCCCGTACAGCAACTGTACAGCCTGAGTCAAAGAAAACCGAAACAGGGGAAAAAGATAAAAATAAGGGCGAGGATAAGAAAAAATCCAAAGAAGGGAAAAAACAAAAGAATAAGTCTAAAAAAAGAAAAAAAGTGTGGGTTCCGGCTGTTTATAAAATAGTTAAGCATCCCGCTGTAAAGAAACAGAAAATAAGTGTTCATTGGGTATGCCAGTGCGGAGAAGTTTTTTATTCAGATGAAGAATGGCAGGCTCACCGCCCAAAGCCTTGAGACAACGGTCATACTTTTGCGGAGCAAAAGTTGGAGAAGGAAGAAGTTATTGTTAAAAAGGCCTGGAAAGAGAAAGTGCTTGTAAAAAAAGGTTATTGGAAATATGAATAAAGGAGTGTTGTATGCCAAACAAAAAAATTAAATTCCTGGCGGCTGTATTCTGTATAGCAGGCCTGTTGTTTGTGGCAAAAACGGAGACTTTTGCGGCAACCGGCAAGATTTCGGATAAGATAGAAGTTTCCAAGTCTAAAGTCAGCTTTAAAGTGGGTGAGGAAATTACTGTTAACAATGATGAAAATGCCGATATAACTGTTGAAGTAACTACTTCAAGTAAGAACAAGGGTTTTACGGTAAGTACCAAGGATAATAAAAAAGTTAAAATAAAAAAGACTAACCTGGGCTTTAGTGTTACAGCCCTTAAAAGTGGCAAAGCAAAAATTAAAGTTATGCTTTCTGCAAATAAAAAAATCAGTAAAACCATAAAACTTAGCATCAGCGGAAAGAAAAAAGCAGCTTTTGGAGAGGTTGTAAAAGTTACCGGTAAAAATTTTAAAAAAGAAGTGTTGAAAGCTAAGGGTAAGGTAATAGTAGATTACAGTGCAAAGTGGTGCGGCTATTGCCGGCTTTTAGAACCTATATACAAGGAAGCTGCCAAGATAAGAGGATTGTATAAGTTCACACAGGTTGATGCTGATGAAGAGGAAGAGCTGATAGATAGCCAGGGTATTGGAGGCTTTCCAACCCTGCATCTTTATGAAAACGGCAAGCTTATCAAAGAGGGCGGCTATATGCAGGATATGACAGTATGGGATCTGATTGACTGGATAGAGAGTAAGTAAGAAAATATAGTGAATATTGCATAATAAATGAAGAATATCATCTAAACATTTGTTCGATTTGCGCTTGAAAAACTGATTTCTTTCTGTTATGATAAACAGAGATTATAACTGATTTACATCATAAGAGGAAGATTATGCCAGCAAAAAAAACTATAGAAAATTCAAAAAACTTTATCAGAATAAGAGGGGCGAGAGAGCACAACCTCAAAGGAATATGCATAGATATACCAAGGGATAAATTTGTAGTAATGACAGGACTTTCAGGTTCAGGAAAGTCCTCTCTTGCTTTTGACACTATTTATGCAGAAGGCCAGAGGCGCTACATGGAGTCCCTCTCTTCTTATGCCCGTCAGTTCCTTGGACAGATGGAAAAACCAAAGGTGGAGAGTATAGAAGGACTGTCTCCTGCTATCTCCATTGATCAGAAGTCTACCAACAGGAATCCCCGTTCCACAGTAGGTACGGTTACGGAAATTTATGACTACTTAAGGCTTCTTTATGCAAGAGCCGGAGTACCGCATTGCCCAAGTTGCGGTAAAGAGATACATAAGCAGACTGTAGACCAGATGGTAGATGAGATAATGACGTTGCCGGAAGGTGCTAAAATTCAGCTTCTTGCTCCTGTGGTAAGAGGCAGAAAAGGTGAGCATGCCAAGGTATTTGAAACTGCTAAAAAAGCAGGTTTTGTAAGGGTGATGGTGGATGGAGAGCTTTATCAGCTTTCAGATGAAATTAAGCTTGAGAAAACCAAGAAGCATAATATAGAAATAGTTGTAGACCGCCTTGTTGTAAAGGCCGGGATTGAGAGACGTATGTCTGTCTCCATAGAGCAGATAATGAAACTTTCAGAAGGATTATTAATAGTAGAAGTAAATGGGAAAGAAAGACTAAGTTTTTCTTCAAGTTTTTCCTGCCCTGACTGTAATATAAGCCTTGAAGAACTTGAGCCGAGAACATTTTCATTTAACAATCCTTTCGGAGCCTGCCCTGAGTGTTCGGGTCTTGGCTATAAGATGGAATTTGATCCTGAGCTTATGATACCGGATAAGAGCTTAAGCCTGTCGGAGGGCTGTATAGTGGTAATGGGCTGGCAGTCATCCAACCAAAAGGGAAGCTTTACCAATTCAACCTTGGAGGCACTTGCAAAAGCTTATAACTTTGACCTTAAAACTCCTTTTGAACAGCTTTCTAAGGAGGCGCAGGATGTAATCCTCTATGGTACCGGAGGCAAGGTTGTAAAGGTGTATTATAAAGGTCAGCGCGGTGAAGGTGTGTATGATGTGCCTTTTGAGGGGCTTATTAAAAATGTGGAAAGAAGATACAGAGAGACTTTTTCGGAATCAACTAAGCAGGAGTACGAAGGTTTCATGAGAACAACTCCATGTAAGGCCTGTGGCGGTAAACGTCTTAAACCTACCGCCCTTGCGGTAACGGTGGGAGATAAAAATATATCCGATGTTACAGAACTTTCTATCTTAGAAGTTAAAAACTATTTTGAAAATGTAGAGCTCACTTCTACGCAGAGAAAAATAGGAGATATGATACTGAGGGAGATAACAGCAAGATTATCATTTTTAAATGATGTGGGTCTTGATTATCTTACCCTGTCACGTGCAACCGGTACACTCTCAGGCGGAGAGGCGCAGCGAATCAGGCTTGCAACCCAGATTGGTTCAGGACTTGTAGGAGTTGCTTATATCTTAGATGAGCCGAGTATCGGACTTCATCAAAGAGACAATGATAAGCTGCTGGTTTCTCTGAAAAATCTCAGAGATATAGGCAATACTTTGATTGTGGTTGAACATGATGAAGATACTATGCTTGCGGCTGATTTCATAGTGGATATCGGCCCCGGAGCAGGTGAGCATGGCGGTGAGATTATAGCTACGGGAACAGCTAAGGAGATAATGAAATGTAAGGAATCCCTGACAGGAGCCTATCTTTCGGGCAGGCTTCAGGTTCCGGTTCCGAGCGTGCGCAGAGAGCCGACAGGTTTTCTTGAAGTAAAGGGTGCAAGAGAGAATAATCTTAAAAATATAGATGTAAAATTTCCGCTCGGTATTATGACCGTAGTTACGGGAGTTTCAGGCTCAGGTAAGAGCAGTCTTGTAAATGAAATTTTATATAAATCGCTTGCTAAGAAGTTAAACAGGGCAAGAATAATAGCGGGTAAACATGATGAAATACTGGGGGCTGAGAATCTGGACAAGATAATAGACATAGACCAGTCTCCTATCGGAAGAACACCACGTTCAAATCCTGCTACCTACACAGGCGTATTTGATCTTATTCGTGATCTTTTTGCAGCTACACAGGATGCCAAGGCGAAGGGTTACAGCAAGGGAAGATTCAGTTTCAATGTAAAGGGCGGGCGTTGTGAGGCCTGCTCAGGCGATGGTATAGTTAAGATAGAGATGAACTTCCTTCCTGATGTATATGTGCCTTGTGAGGTTTGTGAGGGTAAACGTTACAATCGTGAAACCTTGGAGGTAAGGTATAAGGGGAAGTCTATTTATGATGTGCTTAATATGACGGTGGACGAGTCACTTGCTTTCTTTGAGCATATACCTTCTATCAGAAGAAAGATAGAAACCCTCAGTGAGGTGGGACTCGGTTATATTCGTTTAGGACAGCCGTCAACAGAACTTTCGGGTGGAGAAGCACAGAGAATCAAGCTTGCAACCGAACTTAGCAAACGCAGCACAGGAAAGACAATCTATGTACTGGATGAGCCGACAACAGGGCTTCATTTTGCGGATGTACACAAACTCATCAATATTTTGCGCAAATTATCCGAAGGCGGTAATACTGTAATAGTAATTGAGCATAATCTGGATGTAATTAAAACAGCGGATTATATTATAGACATAGGTCCCGAAGGCGGTGCAAGAGGGGGAACGGTTATTGCGGAGGGAACTCCTGAGGAAGTAGCAAAGAACAAGAACTCTTATACAGGGGAATATATAAAGAGAATGTTAGACAGAGAAAAAGAATGGGTAGAAAAAAGAGGTAGATAAGAAATGAAATACTTTAGACAGTTTGGAATTATTATGTTAGTTACCTGTATAGGTGAAGGAATCAAGTATTTTTTAGATTTTCCTATCCCGGCAAGTGTTTATGGATTGTGTTTGATGATGTTTTGTTTGATTACTAAAATAGTTAAGTTGGAAGCAGTAGAGGATGCTGCAGTATTTTTAATAGAGATAATGCCTGTTATGTTTATACCGGCAGGAGTTGGGCTTCTCACTTCTGTTGATGCACTTAAAGAAATGCTGGTTCCGGTACTTATAATTACGCCTGTTTCTACAATAGTAGTAATGGTGGTGTCAGGTAGTATTACACAGAGATTACTGGGAAGGAAGAAGAAATAATGAATGGATTAATACAAAACAGCACTACTTTCGGAATAGTTATCAGCATCATAGGTTATGAAATAGGCTTGCTTTTAAGGAAAAAATTTAACCTTGCCATATTAAATCCACTTTTAATATCAATTGTGTTTGTTATCGTTGGTATTTCTGCAGTACATATAGATTATAAGGCTTATAATCATAGTGCTCAGTATCTCAGTTATTTACTAGCCCCTGCTACAGTTAGCCTTGCCATTCCATTATATAAAAATTTAAAGATATTACAGAAGAATGTAGTAGCTCTTATGACAGGTATTTTTTCAGGTATACTGGCTAATATGGCATGTATTTTATTTCTTTCACTTTTTTTTAATTTAACACATAAAGAATATATTACTCTGCTTCCTAAGTCAATTACTACAGTTATTGGAATGGGTGTTTCGGAGGAATTTGGAGGTATAGTGGCAATCACTGTCGCTGTTATAATTATAACGGGGATTTTAGGAAGTATAGTATCGGTTACTGTTTTTAAATTTTTTAGGATAGTAAATCCAATTGCCAAAGGTATTGCGCTTGGAACAACATCTCATGCGGTAGGAACGGCAAAAGCTATGGAAATGGGAGAAGTTGAAGGAAGTGTGAGCAGTCTGGCAATGATAGTATGTGGTATACTTACGTTGGTTGGAGTTTCAGTATTTGCAAATTTCGTTTAATGATGTAAGTGTTATAATTATGAAAACTGATGCAAACTTGTCTGTAAAAGGATATTTCATTTTTTTGTAAAACTAATAATATGAATAAGTAAGTAAAAGTGATGAAAGCTTTTGCTTGCTTATTTTTTTGTTTTAAATTTGTACATATTTTAAAAGTGTCTGATAATTGTTCAAATAAAAATTATGTGTATTTAAAAAATATTTGTTTTAATTGATAATAAATTATAGGAGAGGAAGTATTTTAAATTGTTCGTAAAGGAGGATGGGTGATATGAGCAAGAGATTACAGATTGACTATGTCAATGTAACCAAGGTTCAGTTTGGAGATAAAACTGAACTAAGAAACGGGGTTTTGACCTTAGACAAGCAGGAATTATTAGAGATGGCGGGAAGTGAACTTTTTGGCAGCTTTGATATTAAAATTGCGGCACCGGGGGACGATTGCAGAATTTTGGCAATACATGACTGTATGCAGCCAAGGTGTAAAGCGGATGCGCCGGAGACATCTTATCCGGGAATATGGGGGAAGCTTGCACCTATGGGAGATGGTAGAACCGTAGCGTTAAAGGGTGTGGTGATTTCGGATATTTATTACGCTAAATGCAATATCAAGTATTATCTTGATATGGGGGGGGAATGTGCTAAATATAGCAATTTTTCACGCCATTATCATATATGTATTGATGCAACCCCTAACGAGGGAGTATCTGATTTAAGTTACGCTAAGGCATTAAAAAATGCATCTTTAACAATAAATGTATTTTTGGCTAAATTGGCAATTCCGCTTAAACCTGATAAAACGGAAATATTTGAAAGAAAAACAGTAGATCGTTCTAAAAAGCTGCCGAAGGTAGCATATCTTGTGACCCATATGGCATCTCACGATACCTGGAATTTTTTATATTACGGACAAAGTGCCCTTAACTTTCTGCCTTTTGTAGTACAACCGACGGAAATTTTAGACGGTGCGATGATTTGGAGATACTGGGAGCCCAATTATTTTCTGCAGAATGAAGTGTATATAAAAGAGTTGATGGAAAGGCATGGCAAAGATCTTGAATTTGTCGGAGTAGTATTCTCAAATAATGTAATGAAGATTGATGATAAGGATGCTCACGGAATGATTGCCGCAAATATAGCAAAAGAAACTCTCGGTGCGGATTGTGTAATGATAAATAAATCCGGAATGGGGCATTGCCAGCTTGATTCGGCGTTATTATTTAACTGGTGCGAGAAATTTGGAATGCCGGCAGTTCTTAACTTTTCAGCAGTTTCAAATGATGAGCCGGGAGACATGCTGGTAGTTGCCGATCCAAAGATTGATGCCATTATTAATAGTGGAAGAAACTGGACACTGCATCATCCTAAAGTATCAACACTAATAGGTGAAAAGGCTAATGTGCCTTGCCTTTTGAATCTTGATCCATGGGGACCGTTTGATCATGAAACCAATTTCTGTTATCAGGGGATATGGTCACAACTGGGAGATAATTATGTTTCTACTGATGCAGATATACCGAGGAAGGAGGCATAGGTCATGGAGAAAAAAAGAGTAGTTCATTATATTAATCAGTTCTACGCCGGACTCGGAGGAGAGGACACCGCAAGCGTCGGCCTATCAACAAAGGATGAGGCTGTCGGACCGGGACTTATGCTTGCCGAGGTGCTCGGTGCTGAGTATGAAATTGTAAAAACCATAATATGCGGAGATAATACTATAGCTGAAAAACCGGAAGAAATAATTCCGCAGATTTTAAGAATTGTAGAAGATGAGAAAGCTGATTTATTTGTAGCCGGACCCGGTTTTAATGCGGGGCGCTATGGGCTTGGCTGCGGGCTTGCGGTTGCTTCGGTAACCGAAAAATTGCACATTCCGGCAGTGACAGCACTTTATGCTGAGAATCCGGGTACGGATCTATATAAAAACAGAGGTTATATCTTACAGACAGACAACAATGCGAGGGACATGAAAAATGCTGTCACCAAGATTGCTGATTTTGCAAAGAAACTGGTTAGCGGCGAACAAATAAAAGATGGTCAGACAGAGGGATATCACGGCTCGGGACCTGCAATTCAAATAGATTATTCCATACCGTCAGCCAAAAGAGGAATCGACATGCTGTTGGATAAAATAAACGGACGGCCGTTTAGGACAGAAGTGCTTATGCCTAACCACGAACAGATACCGGTTCCCGAACTGACAAAACCTTTGTCGGAGTGCAAGATAGCTGTTGTGACGGATGGAGGACTTGTACCGAAAGGTAATCCTGATAATCAGGTTCCTACCAATTCTAAGGCATATAGGAAATACTCCTATAAAGGCATGGAGACGTTATCGCCTGAAGATTGGGAAGTCAGCCATCAGGGCTATAACAATGAATTTGTACTTAAAGATCCGAACAGACTTGTCCCAATTGATGCACTCAATAAACTGGTAGATGACGGGCTAATCGGAGGTCTTGCAGATTCATTTTATTCTACTGCAGGGGTTATGACTCCTATGGAAAAATGTAAAGAGTTTGGGGAAGGAATAGCAAAGAACCTTATTGAAGATGGGGTAGATGCCGTAATTGAGACAAGCACGTGAGGGACTTCTTCTCGTGGAGGTTCCATGATAACAAAAGAAATACAACGTGCAGGCATACCGGTAGTTCAGGTTACCAATCTTACCAAGATTGCAGAAGGAATAGGCTCTAACAGAATTTTGAGGGGAAACAGTGTTTTACATGTGTTTGGCGATCCTACTCTGCCATTGGCAGCAGAAAAGGCTTTTCGTGAAGGAAAAGTAAGAGAAGCACTTGAGCTGCTTACGGAAAAACCTGAAGAAGGACAAAGGGCAATTATCAAGGAGTAGGGCAGATATAGATGTGAAGGTGGGATGGATATGAAAATTATAATGTTCACTGACTTCGTATGTGAGTGGTGCTATTTGGGCAAGCGTATTCTGGATACACTTAAAAATAAGTATGAGTTTGAGATTGAATATAAATTTATGGAGATTCACCCGGATACTCCACCTGAAGGAATGCCGTTCACATACCATCTTCACTTTCCTAAACGCTTTTTTGATATGATAAATAAGCTTGGAGAGCCATACAACGTGCATATAGCCGATAAAGAAATTTTTGCAAATACAAGAAACTCCTTGTTGCTCGCAGAATATGCAAAAGATGTGGGGAAACTGGATACTTATATTAACCTCGTATGGGATAAATACATGTTGGAAGGAGTTAATATCAGCAGAGAAGATATATTACAAAATATTGTTATGAGTATAGGTATAAGTCCCCAAAATGTATCGAGAGCACTTTCGAATCCGAGATATTCAGAGGAACTTGAGAACAGCGATATGCTC
>ERZ773067.940-NODE-940-length-16258-cov-2.731531_pt1 | contig 16258 bp, 13 predicted proteins | sample MGYA00580622_ERZ773067 | MGnify/ENA primary metagenome ERZ773067 (study PRJEB29015, sample SAMEA2737998) | human oral metagenome | biome: human oral; feature: human-associated habitat; material: dental | place: China | collected 2113 ...
AGGGGACAGTCTGGGACTCTTCTCATATGGTTCAGGCGCGGTCGCCGAACTTTTTTCTGGGTCGCTGCAAGAAGGCTTTAGACAGGCTCTGGATCTGGCAGCCTTAAAGGCTCACCTGGAGCGCCGCCAAGCCCTATCTGTCCAGGACTACGAGCGGATTTTTTCTCAGCGCTTGCCACAAGAAGCGGACTATCAAGTAGCTCGCCAAAGCCAAGAAGCAGGCTTTGTCTTAGATAAAATTGACGGCCACCGCCGTTACTATGGCAAACACTAAAAAACCAGGACCTAAGTCCCAGTTTCTTTCTAATATAGGAAGTCAGCTTAAAGGCTGTCCAAGCTAAAATGGAGGCTACCGTCTGGATTAAGCAAGACAGGGACACCCACTCTTGCGCCATCTTTAACAGCTTGAAACTCTGGTCGGCTATCACGCAAGTGGAGAAAGGCCTTGAGTTCCCGCATGGAATTCGTAATATTGACTGCATCATAGCGGATACCACGAGATTCAAGTCCAGCTACAAAAGCTTGGGTATCGGGGCACTTGTCACTAAAAAATAGGGTAGGGTGAGTCATGAAAAATCCTCCTCAAAGTAATGGTCTTTAGACTCATTTTAAGCCTGATATGACTAGGAAACAAGGGATTTGCTTGTAAGTTTTGAAACCAGTTCTAATGACTGATATTCTGATACCGAGAACATCAGGAAAAGGCATTGCACTTGCAAACCGTTTGCGTATAATTAGAGTTGTCAAAAAAAAAGAAAATATGCAAAGGAGGTTTGGGTATGCAACGTACGAGTGGCGTACTCCTTCATATATCATCTCTCCCATCTAAGTTTGGGATTGGGTCTTTCGGGCAATCGGCCTATGACTTTGTCGATTTCCTAGCTAAAACAGGCCAACAGTACTGGCAAATTTTGCCTCTAGGGACCACGTCTTATGGAGACTCCCCTTACCAATCATTCTCTGCCTTTGCCGGCAACACCCACTTCATCGACTTGGATCTCCTAGTTGAAGCAGGCTGGCTGACAGAAGCTGATTATGCTGGGGTAGACTTCGGTGACCACCCAGAATATGTGGACTATGCCAAGGTTTATACAGAACGTCGTCCAATCTTGGAGAAGGCAGTCGCTAACTTCTTGGCTAAAGCTGACAAGAAGGACTACCAACAATTCTTGGCGGACAACTATGAATGGTTGGAGCCATACTGTGAATACATGGCAATCAAGGAACACTATGATCTCAAGCCTTGGTTCCAATGGGATCCAAAAGCTACCTTGCGCGATGAAGCAACCATCGTTCATTTGCGTCAGCAATTAGCGGATGTATTGACCTACCACCGGGTAGAGCAATACTTCTTCAACATCCAATGGCAAGCACTTAAGAAATATGCCAATGCTCAACACATTGAGATTATTGGGGACATGCCAATCTATGTTGCAGCGGATAGTGTTGAAATGTGGATGACTCCACATTACTTCAAGACATCTAAAGATCACCAACCAAGCGTTGTTGCTGGTTGCCCACCAGATGCCTTTACTGCTGACGGCCAACTATGGGGTAACCCAATCTATAACTGGGAGGCTATGAAGGCTGACGGTTATGCTTGGTGGATTACTCGTCTTAAGGAAAGCTTCAAGCTCTACGATGTGGTTCGGATCGACCACTTCCGTGGCTTTGAGTCCTACTGGGAAATTCCATTTGGCGATACTACTGCTATCAATGGCGAATGGGTCAAAGGCCCAGGTAGCGACCTCTTCCGTGCTATTCGCAAGGAATTAGGCGATGTTAAGATTATTGCTGAAGATTTAGGCTTCATGACCCAGGAAGTAATTGATATGCGGGATGAAACCGGCTTCCCAGGTATGAAGATCATGCAATTTGGTTTTGGCGGAGGGGATTCAGTTGATTTACCTCACAATTACGTCTATAATTCTGTATGTTATGTGGGAACCCACGATAACGAAACAGGCTTAGGCTGGTTCCAAGATTCAGCTGATGAGGCATCACGCGAATTCTTCAATGCCTACATGAGACGTGGGGAAAATGAAACAGTTTCTCATGCCCTCAACCGCGGGATTGCTGCTGCTGTCAGCAAGATGGCAATCTACACCATGCAAGACTTGTTGAACTTAGGTAACGAAGCGCGTATGAACGTGCCATCTACCTTAGGTAACAACTGGAAATGGCGTATGAAGTCAGATGCTCTGACTGACCAATTAGCGGAAGAATTATTGGAGTTGACAACTACCTACTGCCGTTTGAATCCTGCCTTCAAAGTAGCAAGTGAAGAGGCTGAAGTAGCGGAAGAGACTAAGTCAACTAAGACTACTGAAGTTAAAAAGGCCAAAAAGCCTACAACTAAGTAATACCAAGCAAGACCCGTAAATAAATGTGGCCGGTGTTAGGAGATTTCTTCTAACACCTCTTGCTTGCCTACCTGTTAATCAGAAAGATCTTTGAGGCTTACGGCCTAATCAATATAAGGAGTTAAACATGACTATTTTAGAAAACTACACTAACAAGCTTTTCAATAAATCAATTGATGCTTGTAACGATGCAGAACTTTACAAAGCCCTTTTAGATATTACGCGTGACAAATCTCGCGAATTACCAACTCACGATGACAAGAAAAAACTCTACTACTTCTCTGCAGAGTTCTTAATCGGGAAACTTTTGAGTAACAACCTCTTGAACTTAGGTATCTACGATGAAGTGAACGCTGAGTTACAAGCTCACGGCAAATCTATCATGGATATCGAACAAGCTGAAAATGAGCCTTCCTTAGGTAACGGTGGCTTGGGTCGTTTGGCTGCCTGCTTCGTTGACTCTATCACCAAATTAGGGATCAACGGGGACGGGGTTGGTTTGAACTACCACTTCGGGCTCTTCCGTCAAGTATTCAAAGACAACCAACAAACGACTATTCCAGATGCTTGGTTGACTGGCGATGACTGGACTATCAAAAGCAAGAAGGCTTATACTGTTCCTTTCCGCAAGTTCTCCTTGCATTCTACCCTTTATGATATCGACGTATTAGGTTACAAACAAACTAAGCGTAACCGTCTCCGTCTCTTCGACTTAGACAGCGTGACTTCTGACATTATTGAAGATGGCATTTCCTTCGACAAACACGACATCGAGAAGAACTTGACCCTCTTCCTCTACCCAGATGACTCTGACCACGCAGGTGAAGTATTACGTATTTACCAACAATACTTCATGGTATCTAACGGGGCTCAATTGATCTTGGAAGAAGCAGTCGCTAAGGGCAGCAACTTACACGACTTGGCAGACTACGCAGTGATCCAAATTAACGACACTCACCCAGCTTTGGTTATCCCAGAAATGATTCGTCTCTTGGGCGAACGCGGGATTGAGTTCGATGAAGCAGTAGAAATCGTTCGTTCAATGACTGCCTTCACCAACCACACAATCTTGGCTGAAGCCTTAGAAAAATGGCCTGTATCCTTCTTGGAAGAAGTAATTCCTAACGTGATGGCGATTATCCGTAACTTGGATGCTCGTATTAAGGCACAATTCCCAGATAACGACGCAGTACAAATCATCGACCAATTTGACCGTGTTCACATGGCTCACTTGTCAATCCACTACGGCTTCTCTGTAAACGGGGTTGCAGCTCTACATACAGACATCTTGAAGAAGTCAGAATTACATGCCTTCTACGAAATCTACCCAGAGAAATTCAACAACAAGACCAACGGGATTACCTTCCGTCGTTGGATCATGGACGCTAACAAGGAATTGTCTGACTACATTGACTCCTTGATTGGCCGTCAATGGCACCACACTGCTGAATTAGAAGGCTTACTCAACTATGTCAACGATCAAGCGGTCTTAGATAAGTTAGAGTCTATCAAGTTCAACAACAAGCTCCACCTCAAACACTACCTCAAGGAAGTGCAAGGCGTAGACATTAACGAGCACTCTATTTTTGACATCCAAATCAAACGTATGCACGAGTACAAGCGTCAACAAATGAACGCTCTCTACGTAATTAACAAGTACTTAGATATTAAAGCCGGCAACATTCCAGCAACCCCATTGACTGTTTTCTTCGGTGGGAAGGCTGCACCAGCTTATACAATCGCGCAAGATGTCATTCACTTAATCTTGACCTTGTCTGAAGTAATTGCCAATGATCCAGAAGTAAGCCCGCACTTACAATTGGTAATGATTGAGAACTATAACGTAGAACGTGCCCAATATTTGATTCCAGCATGTAACATTTCTGAGCAAATCTCCTTGGCTTCTAAGGAAGCAAGTGGTACTGGTAACATGAAGTTCATGTTGAACGGTGCCTTGACCTTAGGGACTGAAGATGGGGCTAACGTGGAAATCCACGAATTAGTTGGTGATGACAATATCTACATCTTCGGTAAGCACAGTGATGAAATCATCAAGCTCTACGAAACTCAAGGTTATGTAGCACGTGACTACTACGAGCACGATGCCATTCGTCCATTAGTTGACTTCATCGTGAGCGATAAGATGTTAGCAGCAGGGAACGAAGAACGCCTCAACCGTCTACATCATGAATTAATCAGCAAAGACTGGTTCATGACCTTAATCGACTTGGAAGAATACATCCAAGTTAAGGAAAAAATGTTGGCTGACTACGAAAACCGTACTGAATGGAACAAGAAAGCCTTGATTAACATTGCTAAGGCTGGCTTCTTCTCATCTGACCGGACCATTGCAGAATACAACCGCGATATCTGGCACTTGAAAGAAAACCGTATAGAAATCGACTAATCGATTAATTAGAAAGCTGGGTTTATCCCAGCTTTCTTTTATATAACAAAATAGCCGGAAGACTAAGACTTCCGGCTATTTATTAACTTTCTTGAGAGCACTGAGCAAGCTCATTGCCAATATTATTAAGTCGTTCAATCAGCGTTTCAATGGAAATGGCATTGATATTGATGAATAATTTAGAATGCAATTGTGGGATAGGCACATTGCTGAGAATAACGTCATATTCAGAACGAATCACTTCCCGGACATTCTGATAGAGAACCTGTGGGGCATGGAATTCAAGTTGCTGGGAGCAAGAACAAGCCAAGAGGTCACGAATCATCAAGGAGTGGGAAGAGTTAATATTACTGAAAATCCCTACGCGAATCTTCTTCTGGCATTTCATGAGCTGAGGAATTAATTCAGACCAAGTAGAGAAGATGGTGTAGATTAAGTATCGAACAATTTCAGGGCCTGTATGAAGCTTATTGGCTTGACGGTATTGAATAACAGATTTCTCAATATAGTTGTAGAAGTCTGGAAAATCTTCGTAGAGATGGCTCATCCAAGTTGCCCGACGTCGGAAAATTTCAGATTTAGCGAATACCTCGTAACATTCAACAGAAGAGGCGTTATGGAAGAGGATGGTCAGAACTTCTGGGTTGCTGATTTCAAGATTGAAATGCTGGCGAATATCCTCAATCATAAGCTGAGCCTGAGTCAGTGAAGTATGGATGGAGGCTTGTAGGCGCGACGCCTTAAGCATATCTTGATAGGTGTAGAAGAAATCATCCCGCAAGAATGGATAGAGTAGGTTAGACAGCACGATGTCTCCCAAAGGCTCTCCCACATAGTCAGATAAAGATCGAACAAATTCCTGGTCTGCTTTTTGCTCCAATGCCTGAGCAAAACGACTCGAAACATTGGTTATGTGGAGTGGAAGATCCCGTTTGAAGTGGTGACGCTTGATGTTAATAATAGTTGCGCGCTTAATCAGGTAGTAGAGGGAGAAATCCAGTGGCCGATCCAAAATCTTGATGAAGGTGGCCACTAATTTGTCTACATGGGCTTCTTTGATATCTTCAAAAGGCCATGTAGTTGAGGGATAGCGCTCAGCGAAGTACTGGCCAAAGAAGAAGCGAATCTCATTCTCATTACCCGTGATGGCCAGCGGTTTGGTAGATACCTGAATATTATAGAGACCATTAAACCAGCGGTTAATGCGACGAATGGTTCGGTAGAAGGTAGGGTAACTCATGAAAAAGTGCTCTAGGACCTCTTCCATTTCAGTTTGAGGGTGGAAGAAGAGGTATTCTAAAACTTGGAAGTGGACAGAGTTAGCCAGATAAAATTGGTAGGCTAGGTTGATATCGACTGTGAAGCGATTGACCATTTTAGCGCCATCAGGCTGGACTGAAATCTCATACTGTGGCAGATTACTGGCGATTTGCTGGAGGTCTTCCTTCAAGATACGGGTTGAGCAGTCGAGGGTATCAGCCAGTTGGTCTAATGGCAGGGCGTTATCGGAAGCGTGGAGGATATTTAATAACTGAAGTTGACGCTTGTGCGTCTTGGAAAGTAACTTTTCGATAATGATGGCCCCCTTAAAATTTGTACTGACGAATTCTTACTAATTATATCATAAAAATGTTTGCTTGCGGAAAAAAGATGACCCAAAATCACAAAAAAAACAGGCCAATTTGGTAGCTTCTAAGCATACAAAAACACCTCCCAAAAGGGAGGTGTGAGTTGTCCTTATTCTTTGACAAAGGCAGCAGATTGCTCACCTGCTTGACGGCCGAAGATAATGATGTCGGCAACAGCATTACCACCGATACGGTTGGCACCGTGAACCCCACCAGTCACTTCACCGGAAGCGTACAAGCCTTTGATTGGTTGGTTTTCCTTGTTGAGGACTTGCGCGTTAGTGTTAATCTTGAGACCACCCATGGTGTGGTGAATCCCTGGTGCGATTTTAATTGCGTAGTAAGGGGCTTGTGACAAGTCATTGTCCATCCCGGTAGTCCGGCCGAATTCGTCGTCCTTCTTATCAGCAACAGCCTTGTTCCAAGTTTCCAGGCTAGCTTTTAGGTTAGCTGGGTCCACACCAATTTCCTTAGCCAAGTCTTCAATGGTGTCACCTTTGACCACTAAGCCTTTAGATTCGTATTGGTTGATAGCTTTAACGCGACCCTTGAGGGCTTCGTCGAAGACAACGTAAGCTGACTTACCTTCTTGGCCGATAATGGCAGCAGAAACCTTATCACGAGTTTCTAGTTCGTTGAAGAAACGTTTACCTTCTTGGTTGATTAAGATAGCACCTTCACCACGTACGGCTTCAGTGATTAAGTAAGAAGTCTTTTGTTCAACAGAAGGGTGGATTTGGATTTGATCCATATCAACGGTTTGGGCACCAAGCTTTTCAGCCATCTTGATACCGTCCCCTTGGGAACCTTCTTGGTTAGTTGTAACAAAGCCTTTGAGTTCTGGCTTGAGCTGGCTGACCATGTCTAAGTTTGCCCCAAAACCACCGGTAGCTAGGACAACAGCCTTAGATTTGATAGTTTTTTCTTGGCCTTCAACCGTTACTTTAACACCAGAAACTGCGCCGTTTTCTTCAGTGATTTCTGTTACATCAGAGTTAACGAAAGTTGGAATCTTACGTTCAGTTACGTTAGCGTAGAGGCCTTCTACTAAGTAGCCCCCAACTGCAGAACCATCAGATGGACGGTGTGTACGTTTGACGCTCATCCCACCAGTTGTGGTTAAGTTATCCAACTTAATGTTCATGGAGTCTAACCAATCAATGGCGCTAGCAGAGTGGTCTACTAAGAAGCGAAGCAATTCTGGATCGTTCTTTTCTTTCCCGCCTTTGAAGGTCTCTTCGTAAAACTTGTCGTTAGAGTCTTCGATACCAGCTTCCTTTTGGAATTTGGTTTCGCTGGCGTTCATCCCAGCAGAAGACTTGCTAGTGTTCCCACCTACGATTGGCATTTTTTCGAAAATTACAACGTTGGCTCCAGCGTCATGGGCTGCGATCGCTGCGGCCATACCGCCACCACCGGAACCGACAACGACTACGTCGTAGCTTTCCTTGAGCTCAGCAGGGTCCGTATATTTTTTCTCGGACGCTCCTGAAGTTGTATCAGGCTTTGAAGATTCTTGGGCTAAGACAGACAAGGTTTGACCGAGGCTAGCAAAGACCAAGAACAAAGCTGCGAAAAGGATAGATAATTTTTTACGCATGTGAACTGACATCTCCTTTTGTGATTTAATTATCTTATTATATTATACAGAATTTTGGCTTAAATTTCAATGCCTTCCAAGGAAAAGACAGGAAAAGAAATAAACCCTTGCCTGCATGAGTAAAATGAAAAACGTTTGTGAAAGCAAGGTGGGTAAGAGTCCCGGTATGAATAGAATGTAAACGCTCAAGAAAAATGCACTAAAGAGTCTAAAACGCTATCCTTTTTACTGTATTTATGGTATGATGTATCTGTTGCTAAGCAATATCTTAAGGAGGAAGAAAAAATATGAAAGTAGTAGTAGTTGGCTGTACTCATGCGGGTACATCATCTGTTAAAACTATTCTAAACGAAAACCCAGGAGCGGAAGTGGTTGTTTACGAACGTAACGACAACGTATCTTTCTTGTCTTGTGGGATTGCGTTATACGTTGGTGGGGTTGTGAAAGATCCTCAAGGGCTCTTCTACTCAAGCCCAGAAGAATTAGCTTCTTTAGGCGCTAAAGTCAACATGGAACACGATGTTTTAGAGGCTGACTTGAAGGCTAAGACCTTACGCGTTAAGAACCTCAAAACTGGTGAAGAATTTGATGAAACTTTCGACAAGTTAGTGGTAACGACTGGTTCTTGGCCAATCATCCCACCATTAGAAGGTTTAGACTTAGAAAACGTTCAACTCTGCAAGAACTACAACCAAGCTAAAGAAATCTTCGCTAAGAAGACTGACAAGCAAAAAGTGGTAGTAATCGGTGGGGGCTACATCGGGATTGAACTCGTTGAAGCCTTCAACTTAGAAGGTAAAGACGTTACCTTGCTTGACGGTTTAGACCGTATCTTGAACAAATACTTAGACCCAGAATTTACTGATATCTTAGAAGAAGACCTACGTAACCGTGGCGTTGAAGTGCGCCTTAACGAAATGGTGAAAGGCTTCAAGGGCGAAAACGGCGTCGTTAAGAAAGTGGTAACCACTGGCGGCGAATACGAAGCAGACATGGTAATCCTCTGTGTAGGTTTCCGTCCAAACACTGACTTAGTTAAAGACCAAGTTGAAACTATGCCTAACGGTGCTATCATCGTTGACGACTACATGAAGACTAGCCATCCAGATGTCTTTGCAGCTGGTGACTCCTGTGCGGTTAACTACAACCCTAACGGTGGCCATGCTTACATTCCATTAGCAACTAACGCTGTGCGTATGGGTGCTTTGGTAGGTAAGAACATCGCAGGCGACAAAGTTCGTTACCGTGGGACTCAATCAACTTCTGGTCTCCACCTCTTCGGTTGGAACATTGGCTCAACTGGGGTTAACGAAGGCTCTGCTAAGCACTTCGGTTTAGATACTCGTTCAGTATACGTGGTGGACAACTACCGTCCAGAATTCATGCCAACAAACGAGAAAATCTACATGAAGTTAGTTTACGAAGTAGGGACTAACCGTATCGTAGGTGGCCAAGTAATGTCTAAATACGACTGTACCGCTTCTGCTAATACCTTGTCCTTGGCTATCCAAAACAAGATGACGATTGAAGACTTGGCTTATGTTGACTTCTTCTTCCAACCTGTCTTTGACCGTCCTTGGAACTACCTCAACATCTTGGCTCAAGCTGCAGTTGAACAAGAACGTAAACTGAACGCTTAATAGCGAATGGGACTGGCCTTGCCAGTCTCTTTTTTTGTGAGTTGGAGGGGACAAGAAAAATTCCCATTATATCATATATGATATAATGGGAATTTTGTCTGCCTATAAATCAGATTTGAGCAGGCTATAGTGGGCGATATCCACAATGCCTTGGTTGTTGTGCCCGGCTTGGCGTAGAATGCCTTCAAAGTGGAAGCCTGCCTTTTGCATGACGCGACCAGATCCAGGATTGGCAGTATCATGGGTGGTACTAAGTCGATTGAGGTCTGCTTCTTGCAAGAGGAAACGGCTGACCGCAATGAGGGCTTGGGTCATGTAGCCTTTGCCCCAGTAATCTCGTCCTAGTACATAGCCTATGGTCATGGAATTGGTGCCAGGCACATAGTCGAGGGCACTAATATCGCCAATGACTTGGTCAGGCTGGGATTTAAGAGTGATGGCCCATTTAAAGGAATCTCCGTCTTGATAGGAAGCTACCCAACGCTCTAGGGTGGCTTGAGTGACGCTTAAGTCGGCGTGAGCCGGCCAGGTCAAGTAGGTGACATTGTCGGGGCGGCCCGCCCAGTTGCTGAACATGGCAGGCGCATCTGACAGTTCAAATCGTCGTAAAATAAGGTCTTCTGTGATGAGGGTTTGGGTTCCAATGGCTTTCATAGGCAAGCCTCCTTTCTTTGACCTTGATTATACGCCCAAGAAAGAAAAAAGCCAAGACAGAGGTGCTGTCTTGGCTAGGTTTATTTTTTGCGCAAAAGGCTAGGAAATTGAATCTGTTCAATCAGTCGTTTGACTGGCTCGTTATTGAAGAGGTAATAGAGGACGACTGAATTGACCACTAGGGAAACCATATTTTTGTTGAAACGTACTGGCAAGATAGCCATGATAGCTTTTTTCTGAACCATCATGGTCCAGAGGGTATTAAGTCCCAAGTTACAGATGAGGGTGACAGCCAAGACGGTCAGGAAGATTCGAAGAGGGGGCTTAGTTTGGCGGTGAAGGCCAAGCCCATAAATCAACCCGCCGACAATGGCCGTTAGGGTGTAACCGGGGAAGTAGACACCTTTAGCACCACCCAGGGCGAATTTGAGAATATCGTGGGCGGCGCCAAGAATCATGGCAGGGATTGGGCCGGCAATTGCGCCAGTCAAGGCAGCCCCCACAAAGCCAAAACCCATTTTGGTAACGCCTAAATCGATTTCTGGTAGATAATCCAAGGCGAAGCGAATGGCCAACAAGATGGCCAGGGTGGTTAACTGTAGGGTGGTGACGGTGCCTCTACGGCGGTATACTTGATTTTCCATTTTAATAGCATCTCCTTAATTTAGCGAGCTGCTTCATTTAACTGACAGAACCAATTAAATGCAGCGAATGCAGAAAAGAAACCGCAAAATGTCCAGCATTTTTTCGTATAGGAGCAACATTCCATCTCGCTATCACTTAACGCTTCTTTTCTTACTCTGGTGTTAGTTGGTGTCAGCGCCCTTCTTGCCTTAACCTCCTTCTTCTAGATTAGGGTTCTAACCTCCTAAGCATAGGGATAAAAGGGGCCTTTGTCAAGCCTTGCAGACTGAGAATTCCGGTGCTATAATAGGCTTGTTCCGGAGACGTACCGAAGAGGCCGTAACGGGAATGACTCGAAATCATTTTGTCGGGCAACCGGCACGTGGGTTCGAATCCCACCGTCTCCGTAAGATGAGGGCTTATCACTCTGTTAAAACGTTGATAAATCAATGTTTGAGGCAACAGGTGATAAGCCTACTTTTCGTTTTTCTTTAGCTTTCTCAGACATTAGCATACTTTCCTAATGGAACGAGATTTTCAAGCAGAACCAAAACACGGACGAAAAGCTATCAGTATCAAATTTGAAATCAGTGAGATCAATAAATATTAGCCAAAGCCCAATATGATCTAGAAACGCAAATTACGGCCTTGTCCGGTAGCCTTTATCGTCAATTAGAGGTAGCTAAACAGGAAATCTTGGATGCTTATGTGGCTTGCGTCAAGGAAGAAAAAGGAGAAGCTCTAAAACAAGCCTTCAGTACCTTGTTCGGATTACAGAATGAAATCTCGCTGGCTGCTCGCCTCTACCAGGATGAATTGAATGCTGAATTAAGAGAGTTTCGACCTTAAGGTATTACTGATAGTGTAGCGTTTGACCGTCTTTCTAGTCCCGTAACCCTCTGGAGTCTAGTGGCCAAGAATAGGCTAGAGTAACGTTGATTATATAAATAAGAACTTGTATAATGTAGGTGTAGAGAGTAAAGTGAGGTGAGAGCTTTGAAAATTAAAGATATTAACATCTTGGATGGCACGCCACTCAGTGATGAAGTTTTTTTGACGATGATTGATGAGGCTCTCAAAGAGGAGTCTGATTAGCACCCGTTGAGGTGCTTTAGATGTCCTTGGTGTAATGAAGTATCAAGGTAACATTCCAGAAATCACTAGATTTATTAACAGCCAATTTACATGGCTAATCGCTTTTTAGAGGTGCGTTATTTGCACGCGTGAAGGGTATAGAAAGAATCAAATCGAAGTAAGGTGATTAAAATGAAAAAGTACTATGTGACTACAACTGAAAACCCTAAAGTACTCAAATTTGAAGTTGACACTATGTATGTATTTGATGGCGGATGGAAAGCTAGTTTTTACTGGCTTGATAAAATCCTTGTAAGTGACTATGTCCATTTTGAAGAAATAACAGAAGAGAAGGCCTACGAACTCATTGGCCGTATGGTGGCCAAATTCTAGCACCTTTCGAGGTGCTTTACCTGCGCACATGAGTTAGGTCACGCTCTACTTCACTCTGACGAGAAGACGCCAAAGCTATCTAGGTTGAGTCTGACATCCAAGCAGAAGATTGAGCGAGAGGCTAACGAATTTGATACAAACCTGTTGATTGATGGTAGCCACGAGGAATACTCAATCGAAGCGGTTGGCGGTGTGCTAGAGTACTACGTGCTGCCAAAAGAAATAGGGCATTTTATAAAATAAAATGCACATTTTAGGAATTTACTTGAAAAAGAAAAGCTGGTGATTTTAAAACAGTTGGAATTCCATTCGGTTAGAACGATTAAAAAGCCTATAAGGGGGCCGAGTATGAAAAAAAGGGTAAAATATCCCGTTTTTAAGCAAGGAACTCTGCTATTCGTAGATTTTGGAGAAAATGTAGGGTACGAATATCGATATAAACACTTCGCTATTGTCCTCAACAATAATGATTCAGATACCAGTGCTTCGGTCATTGTTGTTCCTTTAACCTCAAAAGATAGACATAATAGGCATGTAAAACTAGAAAAGTCAGTGATAAACTCTATCGTAATGTCTAATCTTCAGACGTATCTTCGAAATGTTGAGGCTTCAATGAGAGCAAGAGCTCAAAATGATGTAGCTAGAATTATACGCCCTAAAGATGGTATTTTGATGACCCGCGACAAGGTCCTCATTGATTATGTCTCCAAACACAACGCTCTTTTGATGGTGGCGAATAATGAACTTATGCTTAAATGGCTCGATGAGGATAGAAAAAAAGCAACAGCCGTATCTGAGCATTATAAACAGTACAATAAAGACTCATACGCAAGACTTGATTCTATCAGACAAATTGATAAAAGCCGTATAGTACAAGGGATAAATGACCTTGACCCAATAAATAAAGTAGTACTTCCAGAAAAGTATCTTAAGAAAGTACAAAAAGCGTTTGGCAACATCATTGGTTGACCTATGTACATATGTTATAATTAAGGCACGAAGTCGGCGTGAACCGGCGTGAAAACCATCTCGAGAATTTTCGGTGCCTTGGATTATCCAGGGCACTTTTTGTGTCTTGGCATACAATAAAAAACGCCCCTAAGGGCGGGGGAGGAAGTAATGGAATTTATACAAGCTCTTGTCATGTTAATATTGGCAATAGGATTTAATGGTGGCATTAGCGGAGGACTTCATGGCGAGATTTTACCACAAGGAGCGATTCTTATTCCACCAGGTCAATATAAGCCGGCCGAGGAAGTGTTTAGCGGAGAAGACCAATATAAGGCGTATTCAGAGGATGAAGATGGGACGCTTATCATGAACCCTATTTATAGAAACGCTGGGGGCCCATCAGATGACCCAAGAAATCAAGTAGACCCAGTAGAAAACTACTTTGACAACGAAACACAGCCTGAAAACGGTGGTCGATGGTATTGGGATGAAGCCCGTCAAGCTTGGCTACAGTATTAGGCCAAAACATTTACATATTATTAAAATACGCCCTGAAGGGTGAGATGGATTTATAAATTAATAAAAACTGACACCTTCGGAATTTGTCTGGCAAATAAACCAAATCCTACGTGACAACTTTTTAGAATATTCGGAATTTACTTGGAAAATAAACTAACCTTGACAAATCAACGTTTTGTGGCGTATTGGAATTTACTTGGAAAAGAAACATGGGGGATTATTTTGGATAAGAACAGGCTTTTAGAATTGATAATCATTGGCGAAAATGAATGGATTGAATTCAAAGAAAAGAATACTGACCATGAAAAGATTGGGAGGTATATTTCTGCGTTAGCAAACTCCTCAGCCCTACTTGGAAGACAGGATTCATACATGGTATGGGGAATAGACGATAGTACCCGTGAAATTGTTGGAACTGACTTTGATCCGTACTCTGAAAAGAAGGGAGGAGAGCCCTTTATTTCTTGGCTCGAACGGATGCTAGACCCCAGAATTGATATTCGCTTCGAAACATGTGAAGCAGATGGCCTAAAAGTAGTTGTTTTAATTATTCAAATGACCGTTGGACGACCTGTTTCGTTTAGAGGGGAGAGATATATTCGAAGTGGATCATCTCTCAAAAATTTGTCAGAATACCCTGAAAAAGAGAGGAATCTATGGAAATCATTTGAAGCTCGTGCATTCGAATTAGAATTTGCAAAAACAGGGATAGACAAAGATACAGTTTTCCGATATCTTGATGTGGACACATATGCTAGGATGATGAATCTACCGGATTCCTTAGACGAGAACATCCTGCTTAACGAAATGATTGAAGACAATATAATCGAAAGATCAGGAAATGCATACAATATTACTAATATGGGGGCTTTTACTTTTGCAAAGCATTTAAGAGATTTCCCTAGCCTACAGTCTCATGCAATAAGAGTAATTAAATATAGAGGGACTCAAAAATTGCAGGCTACCGTTGATCAAACTGCTGCAAAAGGTGTCGGTACTGGTTTTAAAGGCCTACTAAATTTTATTAAAGCCCATCTTCCTGCAGAGCCTGAGGAGTTAAACGATAGCGGTCAAATGGTTTTGAATACAGATTATCCTGACCTAGTGGTCAGGGAAATTGTAGCCAACCAAATTGTCCATCAGGATTTTTCGGTGACCGGATCATCCCCAATGATTGAGATATACGATAATAGAGTTGTTTTTACGAATCCTGGATCGCCTATTCATCAGCCCGATAGATTATTAGATATGCATCCTATTTCCAGGAATGAACATCTTGCTAACTTATTCAGAAAAATGAAGTTAGTCGAATCTCGTGGCAGTGGAATAGACAAAATTGTTGCCACACTTGAGGTGAATGGTTTACCTGCACCAGATATTTCAGTTAGAGGAAACTATACTGTTGTCACCCTTTTTCAAAGGAAGACCTTAAAAGATATGACGGATAGAGAAAAGGTGAATGCCCTATACTACCACGCTGCTTTTCACTACATTGAAGATAAATACATCAATAACAAGAGTGTACGTGAACGATTTGGACTAAATGATAAACAATCAGCTTCCGCCTCAAAACTCATTTCATTAGCTATATCTAACAACAAAATAAAAGTATACAACAAAAATGCTGGCAACAAAAATATGCAATATATTCCATATTGGGGCACCAGCTACACGGAAGAATAAAAAAGCCCCACTCGTGAACTTTGGTGAGGACAGGGTGGAGCTGCCACAAAGCGCATACGGTACTTCTTAATTTTACCTCTTTTATATATGATTCCTGCCACCCTTTGCGGTGGCTTTTTTTAAGCTACAAGGGATACAAAAAAAGTGCATCATAATTGATACGCCCAACCGTCCGTGGGATATAAACTGGTTTAGATATTGGGTTAGATAGTGAGGGTGCCATTCAGTGGCAATAGGTAACAAATCAATAAGAACCCCGGTAATATTGGGCTCTTTGCTCGCCGATGATTCGGTTCGGTTTTATCTGAGTGCTCCCGACCGTCTCCGTTATATCAGATGAAAAAGCCATCCCTCGTAAGGATGGCTTTTGACATTTTAATCTCTAAAATAATGAGGTAGGCTAGCGAAGACGCGTTTGTCGGCCCAACCAATCCAAGCGCCTTGGCAGAGCAGGGCGGCGATGGTGCCTAGGTTAACGGCATAGAGATGGCCGGAGAGGGCAAACATAATAATCAGCATAGCAATTGGGATGCAAAAGGTTAGGAGCTGCGCATGTACCGGGTTGCCATTGCAGAACTTGAAGCGGATGGTGTTAGTCAATTCATCTAAAGGATGAATAATCCAATTGACCCGTTGATAGATAGAAATGGCAATGGCAATCAGGAAGATGCCGGTGACATTCAAGACCAAACGTAACCAAACTGGCAGACTCGGTAAGCCAA
>ERZ773067.942-NODE-942-length-16230-cov-3.625224_pt1 | contig 16230 bp, 12 predicted proteins | sample MGYA00580622_ERZ773067 | MGnify/ENA primary metagenome ERZ773067 (study PRJEB29015, sample SAMEA2737998) | human oral metagenome | biome: human oral; feature: human-associated habitat; material: dental | place: China | collected 2113 ...
CGCGTAGCATAGTAAGCAGCGCCCTTGTTGGAGATAACTCAGGTGCAATTCTTGGCCGTTGTTATTAGCCGCTTTAGAGCGGCTTTTTGTTTAGTGTAGATTTCGACGTAATGTTGCAACAGCACGTTCTTCTCGGCCGGTAGTGGAGATTCTTACATGAAGTCTTTGATTGTGTACTATTCATATTCCGGCATCACAAGAAGGCTTGCGGAGGATATTGCGCTGATTACCAATGGTGAGCTGCTGGAGCTTAAGCCTCAAGATTCCTATTCTTTCTCGTATAACACGGCGGTAAAAGAGGTTAGGGCTCAAATAGAAAAGGGCGTTTGTCCTGTGCTCATGCAATATGATACAGATATTGCTGACTTTGATACTGTCTTTATAGGATCGCCCAACTGGCTAAAAACATTTGCTCCTCCGGTGCTTTCGTTCTTAAGGGCAACGGATTTAAGTGGTAAGACGGTCATTCCGTTCTGCACGCACGGCGGCGGAGGATTTGGCAACATGATTGAAGAGTACCAGAGGGAGTGCGGTGCTTCTCGTGTAATGCCTGGACTGGCAGTAAAAGGCACGTATACTTTTAGCGAAGTGCAAAAATGGCTGGAATCGATAGGGTTGAGTGATGCGAGTACTTCTAGCTGAAGATGAGAAGAGAATGGCCGCGGCTATTGTGGCTCTCTTAAAGCAAGAAAAATATGACGTCGATCATATGACTGACGGCACGTCCGCCCTTCTCGCCCTAGAAAGTAACATATACGATATGGCAATCCTTGATGTCATGATGCCTAAAATGAGCGGTTTTGAGGTTTCTCGAAGGGCTCGCAGCAAAGGAATTACCATTCCTATTTTGATGCTGACGGCAAAAAGCCAGTTAGACGATAAGGTCGAGGGTCTGGATAACGGTGCTGACGACTATCTAACCAAGCCTTTCCAGACGGCAGAACTCTTAGCTCGTTTGCGTGCGCTAGGAAGAAGAAGTTCTAGCTTTCAAGAGAATGTCCTGCGTTTTGGTGACCTCTCGCTTGATTCCACAACCGCAACGTTGACCTGTGAGACTTCTGGCCAGAGTGTGCGCCTAAGCGAGAAAGAGTTACGCATTCTTGAGTATATGATTGGCAATCACGGTCGCATTATGACGCGTGATCAGCTTGCCATTAAGATTTGGGGATTTGAAAGCGACGCCGAGTACAACAACGTTGAGGTGTACATGTCGTTTACCCGTAAAAAGTTAGCATTTATTGGTTCTACGGTAGAGATTAAAGCAGTTCGCGGCTTGGGATATGAATTGAGGGACTAAACTGTTTAGGCAATCCAGAAGAAAAATTATCCTCTCCATTATGATGTCGCTTATTCTGCTGTTCACAGTGACGCTGTCGGTCATCATGTTTGCTAGCACTCAGGAGATCAGACAGAAGAACATGGACGTGCTCAACCGCTACGCCAGTCAGTATTCGCTTGAGAAGGAAAAAAGTAGTTCTGAGGGGCAGGGTAGTTCCGAGGGACAGACAAGCTCCGAAGGTCAGAGTCCGCAGCAGCCATTGGTCAAACCTGACGCTCAGCTGTCAAACAAATCTGACAATCAACCGCCAGGTCAGAGATCTGCTTACGAGCTCTCAACGTTTTACTCAGTATCGTTTTCTACAGACGGCTCTGTTCTCTCAGTCTTTAATGGCGAGAAAACCGTCAGCTCTGATGAAAACCTTACTGAGTTTGCTCGTCAGATTTTGAACGAAGGAAATTCTTCTGGCAGAACAGGTAATCTTTCCTACGTGGTTATGAAAAAAGATGGCTATACGCTTGTGGCGTTTATGGATAACACCGTTTCTGAAGCCGGTCTTCAGACCATGATGCGAAACGCTCTGCTTGTAGGAGGCGCGTCGCTGGTAGTTATGTTCTTTATTTCTGTGTTTCTGGCAAAGCGCATCATTCACCCACTTGAAGAGAGCGATAAAAAGCAGAAGCAGTTTATATCCGACGCAAGTCACGAGCTCAAGACTCCTATTGCGGTTATTGACGCCAATGCAGAGATTCTATCCAGAGAACTCGGTCACAACGAATGGCTCTCCAACATTCAATACGAAAGCAATCGTATGGGAAAGTTGATAAAACAGCTGCTAGATTTTTCTAGTGCGGAGAATAGAGAAGTGCCTATGAAAAAGCTGGACTTCTCTCATGTGGTTACTGGAGAATCATTGGTTTTTGAGACGTTTGCGTTCGAGAATGGCAAGGTACTTCACAGCAACATTGAAGAGGGTATTGTTCTTACAGGCAATCAGAATCAGCTTACGCAGGTTATTTCTGTGCTGCTTGATAATGCCCTAAGGCACGCAACGGGTGCTCAGATTGAGCTAAATCTCAAAAAGCAAGGTCACAGCGCTCTCTTAAGTGTTAGTAATGACGCGGAAGAGATTTCTCAAGAAAAGCTTGAGCATCTCTTTGACCGTTTTTATCGTGTGGATGACGTTCGAAATAGTGAGGATAATCACTACGGACTAGGTCTCTCGATTGCACAAGCTGTAGTTCAAAAGCATGGTGGAACCATTAATGCAAGCTATTCAGAGGGTCGGATTACTTTTATTGTTCAGCTTCCTATCAAGAGCAAATAACATGTAGGTTGAAGAGCAGCGGTTTTTTGCCCCTTTATGTTCTCTTTAGCTATAGGAGATTAACTTTTATCAGTAAGAAAGAAGCGGGTGGCGTGCCCTCTCTCTCTGCAGAGTGAGGCTGCGCGCCACCAGCAATTTGTAATATATCACTTCTACTTTTCACTGCAACTCAATAAAATCGGTTTATTAAGGAGTTTTTTATTTATGCAGGTAAAAGTCTATAAAACAAAATATGCGAAAATCGCATATTTTGTTTTAACTGTGGATTTGCTAACTTTCCAAAAATTTCTAAAAAATTTTGAGAATTCAATCTTTGTTCAATCTTCGCCTCCTACTATGTCCTCATCAGATGCAAGGGAGTAAAAAATCACTTCGTTGCATATACCAAATGAGTGCAAGGAGGCGCACATTATGCAGTACACAAGAAGAGATGTAGTAGCCGGTCTTCCAGTTTTGATGGCATTCGGACTTGCTGGTTGCAAAACCGCAAAAGCAACCGCTGATAATACAACCGAAGCCGCCAAGAAGGCTGCAGAAGCACTTCGGATTACCGCTGCCCAGACTCTAGATGGTTATGCAGTCAACAGCACTACTGCTGATGAGAATACCATCTTGGTCAACACTACCGACGATGTAACTATTACCAATTCTACGGTTACTAAGACAGGAGATTCCGACGGCGGAGATAACTGTAACTTCTACGGTCAGAACGCTGCAGTTCTTGTTGAGGGAGGTTCAACCACTACGCTGACTAACTTCACTGTTACTTCAGATGCAAAGGGTGCCAACGGCATTTTTAGCTATGGAGGCAACGGCGGTCAGAACGGCGGTGACGGTGATGGCACCAAGGTCATTATCAAGGACACAACCATTACCACAACTGGTGACGGCTCAGGGGGTACCATGACAACCGGTGGAGGCACCACCAATGCCTATAACCTTACGGTTACCACAAACGGTCAGTCTTCTGCAGCTATTCGTACCGACAGGGGCGGCGGAACAGTCTACGTAGACGGTGGTACGTATACCTCCAATGGTTTGGGTTCGCCAGCTATCTATTCCACGGCAGAGATTCATGTTGCTAACGCCACACTTGTTTCTAACCTCTCCGAGGGCGTTTGTATTGAAGGTCTGAACTCCATTGAGCTCACTGATTGCGATCTTACGGCAAACAACACTAAGTGCAATGGCAACGCAACTTTCATGGACACTATCATGATCTACCAGTCCATGTCTGGAGACGCAGCAACAGGTAATTCCACTTTTGCTATGACTGGTGGTTCCCTTACTAGTAAGAACGGCCACATGTTCCACGTTACTAACACTAACGCTGACATTGAGCTCAATGGCGTCAAGTTAACTAACAAAGACGCTGCTAACGTTCTTATCTCTGTGTGCGATGACGGTTGGAATGGCGGTAATAACAAGGCAACCTTTAATGCTAAAGCTCAGGACCTAGTGGGAGCGGTGCTTGTCGGCAACAACTCCACACTTGCTCTAAACCTCACTGAAGGAACCACGTTTGAGGGTTACGTTAACGGCAATATCGTTAACGCTACTAACCAGACTGTTTCTACCGAGGTAGGCACTGTTACGGTAACGCTAGACAACAACAGCACTTGGACTTTGACGGCAGATAGCTATGTTACCGAGTTCAATGGCGTTGCAGCAAACGTTATTGCTAACGGTCACACACTGTATGTAAAAGGTACGGCACTCACGGGAACCTAAGCGAGAAGGACGTGTAGTAACGCAAAGTTAAAGCTACAAAAAGACACCCTGCGGGTTATGAGCTCGCAGGGTGTTTTCTGTTGTAAAGGGATATGGATTGTGTTTTGCTGAAAGAAGCTGCGGTGGAGAGGTGGTTATTGCAAGCGACTGAGATGTAGAACCAGTTATTCGTCCTCTGAATATACGTTATCTTGGTAGGAATCCTCTTCGTTATCATCACGCACAAGCAGGGAGTTGAACAGCTCGTCGATATCGTTTTGCTTCTGGATAGTCTCTTCTTCGGCCAGTGTCCATGCACCTTCTTGATAATAAAGAACGTCACCCTGGCAAGCATTGCTTGGGAGCTCGTTGCGAGAAACGGTAAGCATATTACCTGGCTGGTCATTTAGCTCAAGCACGGCAAGATTGTTGTCTTCAAATCGATCAATGATTGCTTTCATTACTTGGACCTCGATTTCGACGACGTGCCAGATTTTTCTTGTGAGGTAGGAGCTACAACTGCTCCGGGTTTCTCGCCAGATATATCAATGTTTGTACCGTCGCAGGTAATGGTAATAGTTCCGTTGACGCCCGTGCCCCAAACCTCTACAGAATGCTTGTGGAGGGCGTTCAGGACCGATTGCATGGGATGGCCGTAGGAGTTGTCTAGGGCATACGAGACGACGGCGTAGGTGGGCGAGAGCTTGCGAACCAGCTGCTCGGTAGTACCTGTTCGGGAGCCGTGATGCGAGAGTTTGAGCACGTCAATGTGGCCTGGATTAGCGTCCAGAATGGCGCTTGTGGGCGCATCACCCGTGAAGAGGAAGGTTTTGTTGCCAACGGTCAGCTTGATGATTATCGAGTAATCGTTGGTGTCAGGAAAATTTGCGTCCTTGGTGGGCCAGAGAATTTCTAACTTGTAGGCATCGGTTTGGTCGATGATAGTGCCCGCTTCGGCAAGGGTTATCTGCAGGTTATTGTTCTGGATGGCGGTCAGAAACTTTCTGTATGTTGCCGTGTTGTTTGTCTTATTTGGCGCGTAAATGGTCCCGATTTGGGTGCTAGAAATGACGTCTGCTATGCCGCCGATGTGATCTTCGTCGGGATGGGTAGCTACCAGGTAATCAATCTTGTCTCGACCAAGCTCCTGGAGCGCCTGAGCAATTTTTGGGGCAGACCCTGTGGGACCAGCGTCAATGAGCATAGTTTTCTCAGGAAACGCAATGAGAATGGCTTCTCCCTGACCCACGTCGATAAACTTGATGGTTACGTTTGTGCTGGTCTGAGCGATGGCTGACGGAGCACCGGAGTCTAATTGGGATGATGTGCTAGGCGTTTGAACTGCGGTTTGTTGGCCCGAGAATCCCGCGGTAGATAGGGTGGTTGGAAGCAGCTGCGTTAGCGCGGCGCTAAAGTAGAGCACTACCGTCAACGTAGCAAGCGCAATTCCGGCTTTCTGTTTTCCGGCGTATCGCTTGTGGAGCTTGAGCGTACCTTTTATGAGTTTTTTGGAGGCATTGGCATCTTCGTAAATGAGGTTTAGAGCGCTCTCGATAATCGGGTACGAAAGAATTGCTGGTAGAAGATAAGAAAGCATTGCTGGCAAGGCAAGTATTTGAGCTAGGGCAAATGCGCCAACAATCAGCGCTGCGTTTATGACAAGTCTGGTAAGTCCCGACTTCCAGCCCTTGAGATAAAACTGTGGAATACCAAAAATGCCAAAGATTAGGGAAAGAATGAGCGCAAAAAAGTAGTCAGACTGCTTGCCGGAGGCTGTATTGGGTGATTCAGTTTTGCTGTCAAATTGCTTTCGGTTGGGCATAAAACCTCTCTGGACACGTTCGTTCTGAAGAATCTTACCCTATTTGAGCAGCCAGTTCAGAGCTTTCTGCATTCTTCCCTCAACGTTTTGGAAGTGATTTCCGCGGTTGAGTTCAAACGTCGAGGTGATTCCGGCTTTCTCCAACCTGCTGGCGAGAAGTTCGGCGTTTTCTCGCACGTGCATTATTTGCGGATTGGGGGTTCGTGCTTCTCGGTCGCCCAGGGAAAGATAGGCGTGTGTGAGGCCGACCACCCCTCCTCTGAGCTGTTGGTCAACGGAGCCCAGAAGGCCTGGGAACCAGAACGATCCCGAGACGGCTCCGATGCGCTGGAAGGTTGCGGCGGGAGCGGCGGCGTGTGGTGCAGTGAGGGTGCCGAGCTGCGGCGCGGCGGGAGCGCCGGGCTGGCAGCTGCGTGCGGCTTGCTGTGAAGTGCTGGACTGCGTCACGCCGGCCCAGAGGCTGAACAGGCCCGCAAGCGAATATCCCACAAGCACCCTATACGCTGGCGGCTCAGTAAGGTCCGATTCTGCCCAGGGGACAACCTGGTTGATAAGGGTATCAAGCGTCTTTTGGGCGCCGTCACCAAAGTTGGGACCTTTGGCAAAAACGCGCGGAGCACACCAGGGCGAGAAGTTCTTTTCCCACAGGTCAACGCCGATGCGCACTAGGCTGACGCCTGCAGGTACCTGAACGGGAGAGTGGTCGGCCACGTCACCCAAGAGGTAGACAATAGGAGCTTCTGCTACAGAGGACATCTGCGTGTAGATGGAAAGTCCGGAGATGATCGTTTTTCTCGCCACGGGGTTGGCGGAGCGCGAGGCTGCGTCATCAGCGGGACGGGAGGCTGCGGCGTCGTCGGCTGGGCGCGTGTTTGGTGCGGCGCTCATACTACTCGCCCAGAGCCATCTGCAGATAGTAGACGTTTTCGCGTAGGTGAGCAGCAACTTCGCGGTCAATGATGTCCTCAGACTGAAGACGCGAGATCTGGTCCAATTCAATGCGCAGTGCGTTTTCTGCCACATCATCGGCGTACTCGCGAGCATTGGCAATCTGTTGTCTAAAGTGCGGTGACATCTTATGTGAGCTCAGATTGTAAGGCAGTAGGTAGGAAACTTGAGTAGTACTAGAGCCGTGCTCATCGTTGATATTGATGCGGCTCCAAATAGACTCAATTGCCGACTCGTGGTCAATCATCAAGTTTGACGCAATGACCGCCATTTCTTCATCATCGCCGTTTGCAATGCGCTTTAGTTCGTCGAGCCCTGCGTATTCCATCTCAAGCGCGTATAGACATGCCTGGTAGTAGGACTGGTCAGCATCCTCTAGATGTCTGATGCCACCATTGATGATGCGTTGTGCTGACAGCTTAAGCTCGTGGAGAGCAACGGCAAACCTCGAGCGGTGGTTCGTCTTTGCAGCAATGTTTGCAATAGGTCCATAATAACCCACTGACCTGCGGATTGAAGTAATGTCATCGACAATTTGGTCCCATGGAATAGGGTTGTTGGTCTTAACGTGACGCTTGCGAAGCTCCTCAAGGCATTTCCGTTGGACTTCTGTCTCGTGAAGTATTACTTCTTTCATCAGTTTGCCCGAGTCGGGCGCGGTAATACGAGAAGCAAATAGGCGGTTGGTATAGCGCGTGATGGTCAAACGAAGAGCAGGTAGATACTCTGACATGGGGTTTTCGGACTGTAACATGCTCCTGAGCTCGGCGAGAGTGGCTTCCAAAACGGCAATCTCTCCCTTGTGGAGGCGTTCGGGTAGGTCAGAGTCGGCTTCCGGAGATTTGGACAACGCAGGCAACAGGTTGTCTGCCAAGAACAATGTGGCGAGAATAACGCCGGCGGCAATGGTAATTAACAGATCCCTCTGTGGAAATACTGCTCCGGACTGAGTTACTAGGGGCAAGGTGAGGATGATCGACAACGTTACCGCGCCCTTTGCACCCGCAATGGTGGTGACTAGTACGTTTTTAATGAGCTCGGTAGATGTGATGGAGATAGGCTTTGGAGTACACGTGGCTTTGGACTGGTTGAGGGATTGTTCAGCACTTTGAGTAGAGTCCAGTTCAGAGTGCTGCTCGATGGTATTCTCGCCATCGTCCTTCTCGTTGTCTTTACCAGTGCAGAGGTGTCCACCTTTGTGGAGTTTGTGAGTTTCCAGCGCGTAGAGCCATGCAAAGCGGACACTATGCATAAACAGAGTGATTGCGGCAACAATACCTAGAATCTGCAGGATATTGAGGCCGCCGTTAGTACCAGGGAGTACGGCAAGTGGAAGCTGCATTCCTAGGAAGACAAAGATGGTGCCATTGATGAGGAAGCTTATGACTCTCCATGTGGAATCGGATACCAGCTTCTGTCTTGCTACCAGCGCTTTATTGTGTTGTCTGCGAGGAAGTGCAATTACTAAGCCCGCCGCTACAACGGCAAGTACGCCAGAAACGTGAAAGGTTTCGGCAAGAAGATAGACAAGAAATGGCGTGAGTACTTCGTAGAGGACGTTTGCGACAGTGTCTTCATAGCCCAATCTGCCAAGCATTGCGTTGATGGCAGAGAAGGCAAAGCCTGTGACAATTCCCACTGCCACGCCGCCTACAAAAAGCACCGTAAATGAACCTGCTGCATCTATCAGTGAAAACGTGCCCGTAACAGCTGCTGCAACGGAGAATTGGAATGCAACAACGCCGGACGCGTCATTAATTAAGGACTCTCCGGAGAGAAGTGTCTGCTGGCGATGGGTCAGATGAATGTTTGATTTAAGTGCAGTAACGGTGGCTGCGTCCGTTGGACCAAGCGCTGAAGCAAGTGCAAAAGCCACAGCTAGGGGGATTGAGGGAACCATAAAATGGAGGGCGTAGCCGACCGAGAGAACACTGACAATTACTAGTGCAATTGCTAACGACAAAATACTGTTCAAGTTGAGAAGAAGTGCACGGATGTTGGTTTCTCTCGTCTCGTTGAAGAGGAGCGGAGCAATAAAGACCAGCATAAAGAGTTCGGATTCCAGATGCACTTCTTGGACGCTGGGTAAAACGAGTGCCACCAATAGGCCGATGACCACCTGGATTACCGGGATGGAGACGTTGACAAACTTGTCGATGACCGAGGAAGCTGCGACGCACGTTAAAACGATGAGTACAAATTCAAATGTCTCCAACTGACTTCCTTCCTGGTCGTAGGGGGCAATGAGGTGTACCTCGCAGCTACAAAACCCCTAGGAAGAAGAATACGTAGTCGAGGACGTTAATCAATATATAAATGCTAGCAAAAACCAGATACGGCCAGAGGTGCGCTTTAGTGATTGCAATAAATTCGCGGATAAATGCCGTAGGCCAGTACCAGCCTTTTGTATGAGATCCAATACCGTCTGCTTTAAGGCCCAGATTATGAGCGTATTCAGCGCAACGGAAAACGTGGAAATCGCTGGTAACAACTGCGGTAGTGAAGTCGGCGCTTATGGTAGAAGCCGCGGAAGAACCGCTGGACAAGCTTGCGTTAACGCTGGCGGTGTTGGCGCTTGCTGTTCGGTCATTGTTGATAATGCCTATCGAGTATTTAAGATTTTCCCAGGTAGTGGTTGACTTGTCTTCCATGAGGATTGCATCGAGTGGAACGTCCTTTTCTAGAAGATAGTCGCGCATAGCTTGAGCCTCGGAGACAACTTCATCAGCACCTTGACCTCCGGAAACAACAAACTTTCCGTGTTGATGTTGCTTGTTCCAAAGTTCAAGAGCTTTGTCTATTCTGCCTGCAAGTAAAGGAGTTGGTCGCGGACCATCAAGTCCGGCGCCATGAATGATGATGTAATCATAGGTGCGTCGACGGGGAAGGATTCGGTATATCCACGAATAGAACAGCAAAGCTACAAAGGTAAACGAGAACCATAGGCCTTCAAGCATAAAAAGCCCCAGTAAAACGACAACAATGCGGTGAGTATTTGGGTCCAAATTATTCACGATAGCGGGAGAAGCAATGAGCAGGATAAGGAATCCAGCCATCAACAACGGCAACATTGATGTCAGCGAAAATCCATTATTTTTTACAACAACTACGGTGTTAATTAGTAAGAAAATAATGGTCAGAAAAGGTGTTAGCAACACAAGAGCAACTAAAATTAATCCAAGAATATAGTTGTTAAACCTCAATACTAGAAGAACCGAGGACCATGCAAGAGCTGCAAACAGGAAAAGTGCATTGCGGAACTGTCGAGGTTCTTTGATAAAGGAGTAAATAAAAAGCACACCTGGAACAACCGCCGGAGCCAGTAAAAGCGCAATTGAAACTATATATTCCCAGTTAAAATGAGCTCCTGCGTCTCTCAATAGGTTGTCTATGGGCATGCACGTTCCTTCCGTAATTGCTGGTTTTCTCCTTTAAATGAAGTTTATTTGGTGAGAAACCCGTCTGCAAGAATTATACCAGCAAGCTCAAAGGGGTTGAATTTGCATGACCACTGCGAACATGGTAGTCACGTTGACCATGAATGTGATAGGCGTGGTCACGAACGGTAGCTACTTTAAAGGTGAGATTACTCGTTTTTTAGTGGATGTACGGTCCTGTTTGTTTGAGAGTGCTTTTATGCGAGCATCAAGGAGTATCCGTCGTCCTTCTTCGCTGCGTGTATAAATAAGCTCGTAATTTCTAAGTTTGTTACTTATGCAGTTTGCAAATTCTTGAGCATCGGATTTATTTTTACTAAATAAGTTTGGCACAGCAAAATAGCTGGTTTGGTCGCTCACTTTATGACGAGCTTTAAGAATATAACGTTGATTTTCAATTGGTGCAAAGAACTCAAGAACGGTATTTGTAAAGACTGCTTTTTCTCGATTGGTTCCGCCTTTGAGGAATACTTCTGTTGAAACTGCATGTTTATCATGTTGGATGACTTGTACATCAGTTTGTTGAGTTTGGATAAAATTTTTATTTAGAAGTGCTTTATGGATAGATTTACCAAGTATTTTTAGTCGTTTATAAGGGCTACGATAAAGAAAATATCTTAACCATAAAAGCCCCAGTACAATCAGCAAAAATGAGGCAATATTTATTGGGACTTGACCAGACCGACTTCTGATTGATTGAAATATATAGAAGATAATGTTGGATGCCATTGTTGCGAGAGTCAAAAAAAGTAATTTCTGGGTATCCCAAAATTCTGCATGAGGGATTATTTTGTTATCAATTTTGATTTCTTGTGTTACTTCCATGTTGCCGTAAATTGGAAGTGCTTCTCGCCAACCCTCTTTAAGGTTTTGGCGAAGCCTTGAGCGCAAAAGAGTCTGTTCATTAAGATGCGTTAGATTCTCTTTGGTGAATGTAATAAATCCAAAATTAAAGCGTTCAATTCCTGATTCGATAACGTTTTCTGTATAACTAAGACCCAAAAATTGTTGCATACGACGGTTCAGAAGTTCCATGTCCGGGCTATCGCCATCAAAGCGAGTGTTTGCCCATGTAGAAGAGGATTCAAATGGATTATCTGCGGTATTTTTTGATATATTGACGGAAATAAGATGCCATATATTACTGGTCTTATCAGGATTATTTGGCATAACACGAATTGCACGTCCTCGCATTTGATTGCTTAGCATAAAGCTACCTACGAAGCTTGCCAGAACAAGTGAATTAATGCAGGGCGCGTCCCAACCTTCTCCAAGTAGAGATTTTGTTCCAATAACAACCTGGATAAAGCCTTCTTGGAAGAGCTGTGTAACAGCACCAACTAAATCGTGTTGGTCTCCAAATAGGTAAACTTTGAGATAGTCATTAGGGTTTAAACATCCAACTGGTAAGAATTTTAGGCGATCTGCATCAAGAAGATCTTCTAATCGGTGTCGAGCAGCTGTTGGAATAATAACAAGACTTCCGGTAAGAACAGCAAGAGCTACTGGTATTTGCTGCTTTACGGTTTCTCTACGGATGGATTCAAAAAAAGAAAGTGTCCCAAGTTGGGTTAATTTTGCATTTTCGTCGCCTAGACGTGGCTCAAAGTCTTTACGGATATAGTCAGTAAGTATGAGCTGGCGTAGATTAGCGCCGAGTGACTGATATTCAGAGGAGAAAATCTCCTGAACAGCTTTAAGTTTTCCAAGAGATTGTGTTAAGAGAAGATCCCGCTCTTTATTTCGACAAAGTTTGACTTGCTTTCGTTCAATTAAACCAGCAGAACGCAATTGATGCTTTATCTGTTTGACTTCGTCTTTTGTAAAGTCATACCAGTGAGGAACTGTAAAAAGAGCTCCTTGCAACAAAATTTCAAACCATTCAATGTCCAAAGGAGGAAGCTTTTTTACTGCGAGAAGTTGCTGTAAGTTTTTTGGATATGAGCATCCCTTGCTATGCAAGAAAATAAGTGTAGCTGAAAGGAATTTTGGCTCTTCAAGCAGCTCGTCAATACTAATTCGACCAGTAAGAGCAGCACAGTCCTGTATTTTTTCGATGAATAGATTATCGGATGATATATCGTGGAGAACATTCTCTTTTTGTATATCGATGGCCTTAAGTTGCTTTTTCTCTTCTCGGGTGGGAAACGAAAAATATACGTAATCTTGATGAGGACAGAGGCTATTCTCTTTAACTAGTTCAGGTACGGTTATTTCTTCGTCAATCTGGCCACACATAGTAATGTAGCGTTTCCAGAGTGCCGGATCGTCATCATAAGGTGGAGTTGCTGTAAGAGAGATCATGTGTATGCTGGTAAACGAATTGCGGAATGCTTCTAAACTCTTCCACCATTCATTTCTAAGATGGTGACATTCGTCTAGACAAAGAGTTCCTAATGCATGTTCTTTAAAGGTTGCTACAACATCAAATCCCTGATAATCAAAGTGCTCAATTTCAGCTTGATCATCGGTGTCTTCAGCTCTTGATTCTCCTTTGAGCTGGATCATTGCACTGTGAAGAGCTTGATACGTAGCAATGGTAATGAGTTTCGGGTTCTTTAAATCTTGGGAGATGAGCTGTTCTGCGTGTAAAGGATTGGCGAGAAAAGCTGTGGTAATTCTATCAACCCATTGCTGTCGTATGGTAACCGTTGGTGCCAAGACTAAGGTTGGCTGTCCAAACTGCTTAATGAATTCGATACCAAGAGTTGTTTTTCCAGAACCTGGAGCTGCAACAAGATGTATATGACCATCCGCCATATACGTTTTGCAGCTATCTAACACGCGTTGCTGATAGCGTCTCCACTGTCCATTGAATGACAGTTCCTGAAATACTTGTTGTGTAGTATTTGCGTGCAAGATGTATGCTCCATGATTTTGACTTGGATTGTTTTTTGGCCTAACAGGTTTCTCGGTTAGTTCTTAAGCGAATTAAGCGGAGCGGGGAAGCGACCGCCGCGGTGGGCAAGTACCGTTCCGGCAAATTGGTTGACTGGCATGATTGGTGCGGATCCAAAGAGGCCGCCAAACTCCAGGACATCGCCCTCGTTGTAACCGATAGCTGGGATAACGCGGACCGCCGTGGTCTTTGTGTTGATGACACCAATGGCCATTTCATCTGCGATGATGCCCGCAATGGTTTCCACGGAGGAATCGCCAGGAATAGCAATCATGTCCAAGCCAACGGAGCACACCGAGGTCATTGCTTCGAGTTTCTCGAGAGAAAGCGCACCGTCTTGAGCTGCGCGAATCATACCCGCGTCCTCGGAGACCGGGATGAATGCGCCGGACAGACCACCAACACTTGACGACGCCATGACGCCGCCCTTCTTGACGGCATCGTTGAGCAGGGCAAGTGCGCAGGTAGTTCCAGGACCGCCGCATTCGCCAACGCCGATGAGCTCCAGAATCTTAGCGACGGAATCGCCAGCTGCTGGGGTAGGTGCAAGACTCAGGTCTACGATGCCCTTCTCGATACCCAGGCGCCTTGAAGCCTCGCGACTCATTAGCTCGCCTGCACGGGTAATTTTGAACGCCGTCTGCTTAATTTTCTCGGCAACGTCCATGAGGTTTGCGGAGTCGGGGAGCTCGGCGAGGGCCGCGGCCATGACGCCAGGGCCGGAAACGCCCACGTTAATGACGGCGTCTGCCTCTCCGCTGCCGTGGACCGCGCCGGCCATGAAGGGGGAGTCCTCCACCATGTTGGCAAAAACGACCAGCTTAGCGGCACCGTAGCACTGGATATCAGTGGTGCGGCGAGCGGCCTCGAGCACAGTCTTGGCCATGAGCAGGACGGCGTCCATGTTGATGCCCGCGCGCGTAGACGCGACGTTTACCGAGGAACAGACGCGCGACGTGGTGGCCAGCGCCTCGGGGATGGATGCGATGAGTCGGCGGTCAGTGTCGCCAAGGCCCTTGTGGACCAGCGCCGAGAAGCCGCCCAAAAAGTCGATGCCCAGCGTCTCGGCTGCGCGGTCAAGTGTGTGAGCCAGCGGGGTCAGGTCCTGCGCCGAGGTACATGCCGCAATCTGCGCAATTGGCGTGACGGAAACGCGCTTGTTGGCAATAGGAATGCCGTACTCGCGCTCTAGGTCTTCGGCCACGGACACCAGGTGCTCGGCCTGGCGCGTGATGCGGTCGTAAACCTTCTGGCACATGCGATCCAGGTCCTCGTCTGCGCAGCTATTGAGCGAGATGCCCATGGTAATGGTACGCAAATCAAGGTTTTGCTCGCTGACCATGGCGAGGGTTTCGGCGATTTCCTGTAGTGTGATGTTCATGCGCGTCCTCTCGGGATGCGGTTGTCGTGCGAGCGCCGGGGCGCAGGCGCAGCAGGTGCGTGCGAGCGCCGGAGCACAGGTGCAGTTGTCGTGTGGAGACAACGTCTGGCTTTTGGCGGACGACCAGCCGTAGGGGTTTCTCGACTATTATACTTAAGCAACAACGATAAACGGGGCAAGTTGCGAGGTAACGTGGCAGAAAAAGTCACCCTAAAAACGATTGCGCACGAGGTGGGGCTGTCGCCCGCCACGGTTTCGCTGGTGCTGAACGGCCGGCCGGTGCGCGTGAGCGACGAGAACCGTCGCCGCATCCTCGACGTTGCCCGTCGCGAGCACTACATTCCCAACCAGATTGCAAGAAGCCTGGTCACGCAGCATACGCAGACGCTTGGGCTAATCGTGCCGAATATCGAGAGCCGGTTTTTCTCGTCGTTTGCAAGGATGCTGGAGATGAAGTGCCGCCGTCGAGGGTACGCACTGTTCATCACCAACTCGGATAACAGCACGTCAAACGATGCGGATCTTGTGCGACTGCTGGTTAACCGAGGCGCTGACGGCATCTTTATCATCACGTCCGACGAGGTAGAAGCCTCGAAGCAGCTTATCGCCGACCTGGAGCAGCTGCCCGTGCCGTTTGTCATGGTGGACCGAACCATCGACGCGCTCGACTGCGATAAAGTCACGTTCAACAACGAGCTTGGCGGCTACCTGGCCACAAAATACCTGCTAGACCACGGTCATCGCCGCATCGCGTGCATGGTCAACACCGCCTCCAACACCGGCTGCGCCCGCCTCAACGGCTACGTTCGCGCACTTGGCGAGAAGGGCCTGGAGCTGGATCAGTCGCTTGTGCTGACCAGTGATTATTACATTCCTGATGCGTATCTTGCAGCTCATCAGCTGATTCGCGTGAACGCCACGGCGGTTGTTGCAACGTCCGACAACATTGCGTTGGGTTTGTTGCGCTATCTGTACGAGCGAGGCCTGCATGTTCCGCGTGACTATTCTGTTGTCGGATACGATAACAGCATTTCAGATGCACTGTTTGAGCCAGCGTTGACCTCGATTGAACAAAATGTTGATGAGCTTTCTGATGCTGCGCTTTCGATTATGTTCCGCCGTCTGGGCGAGCGGGGTGCGGATGTTGTGCAGGGAGCTGCGGCGGAAGTAGTTGCGATGCAAGTTGCCGCGACGCAATTAGTTGCGGCGGGCAAAAATAACGGCATCGAAGCACAGGATGATAGCGCTTCAATCCAGATAATCCTTGAGCCACGCATGATTGAGAAGAATAGCGTGCGAGTCTTGGATCGCTAATCATATTTCTGCATATTTGTGCTATAAAATGCATTCCTATGAATACGTAACTTTTGAGTTCAAAATTATGTGCCGAAAAAGGTAAAAAACGCGTTTAGTTGGAAATGAAAATT
>ERZ773067.943-NODE-943-length-16207-cov-8.914685_pt1 | contig 16207 bp, 10 predicted proteins | sample MGYA00580622_ERZ773067 | MGnify/ENA primary metagenome ERZ773067 (study PRJEB29015, sample SAMEA2737998) | human oral metagenome | biome: human oral; feature: human-associated habitat; material: dental | place: China | collected 2113 ...
TGTGATGCAGCAGACAGTCTTCGGGATGGAGCAACGGAGTGGCTCTGTTGCTCGACACATAACATTCGGGACAAGGTTCCTTCATATTACAAAGGTTTTATAATCTACCGAGGTAAAGACACATACTATATTTCTCAATGGCTCTCCTCGAGTATAATAACCTGGTTGCCGAATTTTTCTTTCACCATCGAAATCATTTTATGGGCAAACGGACAAGGATAGCCCATCGGCGAACCTTTCTTGATGCAGGAAGCAAATGCGATGGTTTCGGCTCCACGGTCGATAAGCAACTTAGCTTTGAGCAGCGAACGTTTACCCGGACATCCACCACAGTTGGTAAAGCCTACTAGCTCCAAGTCGCCGTCTAATTGGGCGAATGCACCACTTTTATTTCTGATTGCTAAGAAATCGGCAGTTCCTGGACAATAATCCTCTGTTTGCATGCAACGAATAATTCCTACCTTCATATCATTATGAATTTAAGCGTGTCGCGACTTCCGAAATTCCACATAGACTGTACCGACAATAGCCAGAAGAAGCAGAATGAGAGATATATAAGCAATGATTTCGGTGGTACGGATAGAGGATGGATGGAAGTCGAACACAACGGTGTGCTTACCGGGCTTAACCATAAGGGCGCGTAAAATATAGTTGACGCGGGCTATCGGAGTTGGCGTACCATCTACGGTTGCCGTCCAACCCGGATAATATATTTCAGAGAACACCACTATTCCACCGTTCTTCGAATCGACAGTGTAGCGCAGATTGTTGGGCTGATAGCTGGTTAAACGAACAGTTGCCGTGGAGTCGTTGGTGATGGCCTGACCTAGTGTGGACTCAAACTTCTTGTCGGCTACAGCTTCGGTTTGCAGATTGATTTTGGCAACCTGGGCATACTCGGCATTTGCGTCGCCCACGTAGACAATTTTGTTAACGAACCACGCGTTTCCTTGTGCATAAGGATTCTGCAACGCAACGGTAGTTCCACCTTGCAACGGCAGGATGAAATATTTCGTATTGAGCATATTCAGAACCGGGAACACTTTCCGTCCGTCGACCTTTTGCATGTCGCCGCCCTTGGTAGATATTTCGCCCATTGCGGCCTGCATTTGTGGGGCTATGTAGGCGTCAATCATCTCTTGATAGCGGCGCAGTTTAGCGGGATGATATCCGCCCACGCTCTTATGGAAATAAGATGTTTCATTATCGTTGAACGTGCTCACGGCAAAATTCAGCACGCGATAGTTCAGGCTACGGTCTTGCAGAATCTTCGCATCGGCCGCGGTGGGTTGATGTGGATTCTCGCGTTCGCTCCGAGGCACGAACATTCCGTCGTTAAGATAACGTTTGTCGACCTGCCACAGGTCGATGAGGCATAACACGGCAAGTGCGACAATCATATATTTTCCTGGGAGTTTCCGGAATCTGAAAGCCATAAGCAAAGCAAATCCAATCAAAATGATAACCACCGAGCGCCACGCATCTGCACTAACCATAGCCTGCCGCATTGACTCGATATTGAAGATTATGAGATGCTGTGTGTTGGCGTCCATGCCTTGAATACTGGCAATCATCTGCGTTTCCTGTTCTGAAACGAAGGGCGACATTATGCCAGGAGCCACAGCCATGAGAAAGGCAACGCCGGCGGTTAATCCGAGACTTATGTAAACGAATTTCATCTGCTTTTTGAGTTCCTCGGGTTCGTCGACAATCTGCTTAAGCGCTAACGCGGCTAAGAGTGGAATGGTGAATTCTGCTATTACCAAGATACTCGCCACGGTTCGGAACTTGGCATACATTGGCACATAATCCAGGAAGAAATCCGTGAAGCCCATGAAATTTTTTCCCCACGCAAGCAGAATTGACAGAATGGTGGCTCCCAGAAGAGCCCATTTCATCGGGCCTTTTACGATGAACAGACCCAAAACAAACAGAAACAACACGAACGCGCCGACATAAACCGGTCCGCTAGTACCGGGCTGTGAACCGAAATATTGCGGAAAAGCCTCATAAATCTGCGGTAACATCGACTGAACTTGTGGGTCGGCCTTCGACATAGCACTCTCATTCTGAACTAGAGGTGCACTTGCTCCACCCTTTGCATTAGGTACGAGTAACGTCATGGTTTCGTCGATTCCGTAACTCCATTGCGTAATGTAATCGCGTTCGAGCCCTGAAGAGGTTTGATTAGCGTTGTTGCCTTTCACCAGTTCGCTCTTTCCGCGCATACTTTCTTTCTGATATTGCCACGTATGATAAAGATTCGATATGTTAATGGCCACGCCTATTCCTGCTGCCACAATCACTATGGCCGATGATTTTAGGAAACTCTGCAGCTGCTTTTCTCGCAATGCTTTCACGAAGAAGGCTATCACCATGAAGAGCACAATGAAGAGATAGTAATAAGTCATCTGCACATGATTGGCCTTCACCTCGAACGCCGTGAATAACGCTGTGAGCACAAAACCCCAGAGATATTTCCCCCGATAAGTGAGCACTACCCCCGCAATCATTGGCGGCAGATAAGCCAGAGCCATAACCTTCCAGAGGTGCCCGGCGGCAATGATTATCAAGAAATACGACGAGAAAGCCCACAGAACACTCCCCAACGCTGCTAACGACTGCTTAAAATCGAACGCCCGAAGCAAGATGTAGAAGCCCAACAGATAGGCAAACAGAAACCAAACATTGTCGGGCAACCAAAGGTGATAGGCATTCATAACCTGCCCAAGGGCGTCGCTCGAATCATATGCTGGCGACATCTGATAGGTTGGCATCCCGCCAAATAACGTGTTAGTCCAGCGGGTTGTTTCGCCAGTTCGCGCTCGATAGTCGACCAGTTCTTTACTCATTCCCACGCTCGCCGCCGAGTCGTGCTGGAACAGAATCTTTCCCTGCGACACCGGAACGAAGAAATAAGCGAATGAGATAACTGCAAAGAGCGCCACAACAATCATGTCGGGCAGACATTTTTTCAGAGTATTCATGATGGATTTTCTTATAAAATAACATTAAAAGTGATGCGTGCAAAGTTACAAAAAGCCATAAACCCATCATTTCCGGTCTCTCAATTTTTGTTCTGCCCGACAGGCCTTAACACGCAGTACATTCTTCCGGCATCTCTTATTATAACTCCGTTATCTTTCCGATGTTCCGATTGGTGGTAATGATGCCATACAGGAGGCGCTAACACTCCATACCTTTCTAGGTTGTGGCATTTATGCGGGACTGGTCTAACGGATATTTGCTCCAAAGATTATCGGAGTAGTTTGTTAGACTGAAGATGGTTACGCAAGGATAACATTATGCGATTTTGCACTCGCATGATTCCGGAGCATTGTAACGACAGTATAGTTTGGGAATCGGAAGATATTCGAACTTCTCTTCATATCTCTAGATATTAAAGTAAACCATGTAACGTGTGGTTTCAATATGTATTATAGCGCTGGGAATGTACCCGAATATGCCAGCAACAATGCGTTTTAAGCTAACAGCCAACTCTAATGCTTTCCCGCAAATTCCGAAAACACTATATTAATCTATTATATCTTTTACATTAATCCTAGAAGCATTATTTTGATTTAAAATATCTTTTCAAGAAATTCCTGAAACATTGTTTTAGTATAAAATATTATTTCAGGAATTTACAGAAAGACTATTATAGATTAAAATAATATTTCAATAAATTCTCTAAATAAAATTTTTGATTAAAAGACTCTTTTAAGAATCTCCTAAAATAATATAGATTATTAAAAGACTATTTCCGTAGATTATTTCTATAATATTTTTATCTAAAATAGTATTTCAGGAAATTACGTAAGAAACTTTTTAGTATAAAATAGTATTTCAATAATTTACTAACTAGATATCTTAATATAATATATTCTTTTCGGAATGTACGTAAATAGATATACGGAATCTTATAGTATAACATTGTCAAAATATCGATGAGAGGAAGTGGTTGCTAGTCTCAAACACTAATAATAAAGGTTGGTGTAGACGGTTAACAGTCTCAAACGCTAATAATAAAGATTGGCGGATGCTGTTGGCAGCTCGAAACACAGAATGCCAACTCGGGCGTTAGCCCGCGTGTAGGGACAGACCCCGTGTCTGTCCGCCCGTCCGGTAGGACAGGATAAAACCCCGGGCCGAATAGGCAGGAGAATATTATGTGGTAGGTAGATCGAATTAGGGATGCGGACAGACACGGGGTCTGTCCCTACATGCGGGCGTTCCGCCCGAATTGGCATTGATATCGTAAGGCAAATCTCCCTGGTAGCATGTTAGTACATGCGGGCTAACGCCCGAATTAGCATGGGGGATGATTAGGAGATAATATGGATAAAGCAGGTGGTTTATTAAAGAGAATTGTTGGCTGCGAGAAGGTCGCGTGCATTTTGAAGAGCGGCTTCGGTGATATCGGCACCCGATAGCATTTGGGCTATCTCGGCGATTCGCTCGTTGTCCGACAGTTCGCGCATCCGACTGCGGGTACCGTCGGGTGTGTCTTCCTTCTCGACCTTGTAGTGCGACGTTCCGAGGGCAGCAATTTGGGGAAGGTGGGTAATGGAAATTACCTGGCGTTCGTTGTTGCCCATCTCTTGCATTATAAGCGCCATTTTCTGGGCAATCTTACCGCTAACACCGGTGTCGATTTCATCGAATATAATAGTGGGTAACTTTGTTTTTCCGCTTATCATAGCTTTGAGGGATAGCATTACGCGGGCTATTTCGCCACCCGACGCTACTTGTCCAACAGGTTGCATTGGAGCATTTTTATTAGCCGAGAACATGAACTGTACGCTATCGGAACCGTCGGCCGACATATTCTTTGGGGCGAGCGTAACGGCAAATCGCACATTTGGAATACCGAGGGGGGCGAGGCGTTGTTTCATTTCGTTCTCAACAAATCGGGCGGCTTTGGTGCGCTGTTCGGTTAGGCGAGCGGCGAGTTCTTTGGTTTGAACGAGCTGTTGGTCGAGTTTTTTTTGCAGTTCATTTAGGGTATCGTCGCCGCTTTCAATATTGTTAAGTTTCTGCCGGAGCTGTTCTTGCACGTCGAGAAGTTCGTCGACGGATACGACGTGGAATTTCTGCTCGAGGGAGTATATTGTATCGAGTTGCCGGTTTATATCTTCAAGTCGGGCCGGGTCGAAGTCGATTTCTTCCATAAATGCGCTTAGTTCGGCGGCGATGTCTTTTAGTTCGATGTTGGCCGATTCGAGTCGTTCGGCTACGTCGCTCACTTTCGGATAAACCTTTTCGATGCTGCGAAGGCTGTTTACGGCGACTTTCATTTGCGAAACGATTCCGTTATCGTCGTTATTGAGGCGCCCCTCGGCATCGAAGAGGGCAGTTTTGATTTCCTCGGAGTGCGAGAGGGCCTGCTCTTCCTGCTCGAGTTCATCCTGCATGCCCTTTTTGAGCTGTGCACGCGATATTTCTTCGAATCTGAATCGAGTGTATTCTTCGTCTTCGCGCTCTCGGACGAGCTGCGCTTTGAGGGCTTCAAGTTCTTTTTCAGTTTGCTTGTATAGTTCGAAGGCTTGAGTGTATTCTTTGAGTTGCGGACTATTATCGGCGATTATATCGAGCACATTGAGTTGGAAATTTTCCTGCTGAAGAAGTAGGTTTTGATGCTGCGAATGAATGTCTACGAGTTGTTCACCGAGGGTTCGCATAGCCTGCAGGGAAACGGGTGAATCGTTGATGAAGGCGCGCGACTTACCATTGTCGCTTAGCTCGCGTCGAAGTATGGTGTCGGCAGGTTCGAAGTCGATGGCGTTGTCGGTGAAGAAAGATTCAAAGTCATAGCGCGAGAGGTCGAAATGGGCTTCGATGACGCATTTCTTTTCGCCTGTTTTAATTTGCTTACTGTCGGCTCGACTTCCAAGGAGAAGGGCGATAGCGCCGAGGATTATGCTTTTGCCCGCGCCGGTTTCACCGCTGATGACAGAAAACCCTTCGCGGAAGTCGATATTAAGCTGGTCGATGAGGGTGAAATTTTTGATGTAGAGATTCTTTAGCATACTGATTTCGGTTTAATCGATAAATCGTCGGGTGATGTCGGAATACTCTTCTATTCGCCTGTCGCGCAGGAAGGGCCACCAACGTCTCACTTGTTCGCTGTGTTCTAGGTCGATAGTAACAATGGGGTTTACCTCCGATTCATCGTCGGCATGATATATAAGTTCGCCTTGCGGCCCAGCAACGAAACTGCTTCCCCAGAAATATATTCCTTCGGTTTGCTGACTCGGGTCGGGCTCATACCCCACTCTATTCACTGCAATGACAGGCAATCCATTGGCCACAGCATGTCCACGCATCACGGTTATCCAGGCATTACGTTGTCGTTGCTGCTCGTCGGGCGTGTCGGTTGCGGCGTATCCGATGGCAGTGGGATAGATTAACACCTCGGCGCCTTGAAGAGCCATGAGTCGGGCAGCTTCGGGATACCATTGATCCCAGCAAACAAGTACGCCAAGTCGGCCTACACTCGTTTGAATGGGACGGAAGCCGAGGTCGCCTGGCGTGAAATAAAACTTTTCGTAGTAGGCTGGGTCGTCGGGAATGTGCATCTTACGATAAATTCCAGCTATTGTTCCATCTTTTTCGAACACCACAGCCGTGTTGTGATAGAGCCCGGCTGCCCGACGCTCGAACAATGAGGTTACCAGTACTACGCCTAGTTGCTTGGCAAGGGCACCATAGCGCTCAGTTAACGGGCCGGGAATAGGCTCGGCATAATTAAAGTTGTCGACGTTCTCGACCTGACAGAAATAAAGTGTGTTATGGAGTTCTTGCAAAACAATGAGCTCGGCTCCGCGGTCGGCCAGATTAGTTATGCCTTCGGTGAGCCGCTGAATGTTTGCCGCTGTATCGGTCGTGTTGTGAAGCTGCAAGAAGCCTGTTTTTAGTTCTTTCATTTGATTTTTTCTTTGATTTAAGCCAGCGTATTAGCGGGGAATTGCATGGTTAGACAATGTAGCGAACCGTGCTGGCGAACGATAGTGACGGCGTCGAGACCAATGATGTCGCGGTCTGGAAATGCTTGGCGAATGGTTTCGATTGCCCGGCGGTCGGCATCTGGTTGCCTGTAGGTGGGCACTACGACCGCCCCATTGAGTACGAGAAAATTTGCATAGGTTGCGGGCAACCGGTCGGTGCCATCGTATATCGCTTTGGGTATTGGCAAGCGCAGACATCTGTAAGACTCGCCGTTGAGTGTCCTGAGGGCTTTCACCTGGGCATCGAGAAGGGCGAGGTCGGAGTAGTGCGAGTCTGATTTGTCGTCGCAACTAATGTAAAGCAAGGTGTTGTTGGGCGCGCAACGCAGGATGGTGTCGATGTGCCCGTCGGTGTCGTCGCCCATGAGCATGCCGTGTTCAATCCACACGATTTGTCGCAAACAGGGGAAAATGTCGAGTAATTTGTTCTCCAATCCGATTTTGTCTAGTGGCTGATTCCGGTTTGGTGCCATAAGACAAGCAGTGGTTGTGAAAAGTGTTCCCTCGCCGTCGGTTTCAATGGAGCCGCCCTCTAGCACAAAATCCTTATGGCTCACTAATTCTACTTGGAAAGCTCCGGCGTCATACAGCCTGCGATTGAGCATATTGTCTTTCTCGGCGGCAAATTTCTCGCCCCATCCGTTGAAGCAGAAGTCGAGCAGACGATTCGGCATGTCGTTCTTACCGACAATCGTAATCGGCGCAACATCACGTGCCCAAGTGTCATTGGTATCGCAAGCATAGATACTCACGCGACACATCTGCCAATCGTCGAGCCTCATCTCGAGCTTGCTTTGCACCGCACCGATTTCGCGTGCTGCAATAACCAGGTGCTCGTAGCGCGTGATGACCTCGGCCAAAGCAACGAACGTTTCAATGACCTCATCCATATATGGTGCCCAGTCGGTTTGCTCGTGTGGCCACATTAGTATAATCCCGTCTTGCAGCTCCCATTCAGCGGGCAATCTGAAAAAATCTTGCACTGTTGCCATATATAATAGAAAGGTGAAAATACCTGTTAACTAACGCGTGCAAAGGTAGAAAAAAAGATTGCCGATTGCTTCTGACCATTTTAGCTACTCCGGTCAGTTGATATATGTCAATCAATGGCGTTGACACAAATCAAAAAAGTTGACAGTTGTCAAAATATCCCCTATTCTCAAGCCTAATCTTCATACTGGATTATTGATAGCCGTTCGGTGCATTCTAACTTTGCAAACGAAAATATAAATTATCTTCAATAACACACACACGGCTCGTAATGCGGGCTTTAAAACTTAAGGTAGAAAGGAAAATAATTATGAAGAAAAGAATAAAGAAGTTGCTCTCCGGAGCATTGATAGGCAACTATCTCACGAACGGATTGAGAATGTATAACATAGGTAGAATCAACTGTCCGGCCTAGGTTTAGAGGGGCAAAAAACGAGACCTGTTCTTGTCCATGAGCCACAAAAGCCTTACTTTTGCAGACGTCAGAACGTCAAAGGTTCCGTAGCTCAGTTGGATTAGAGCAACAGCCTTCTAAGCTGTGGGTCTTGGGTTCGAATCCCAACGGAATCACAATCATGAGGGTGTGTCAAAATAGGCACACCCTCATTTGTGTTTGTAATGTTTTGCGCTGGTTAGTTGGCGAAAATCATCTTGCGGTATTTGCCTTGTTGATAAACAATGTAGATGCCGCCCGAAACAGTACTGTTAGCTGATTCGATGCTGGGGAATGTGCCAATGCGGACTCCCGAGATGGTGTAGAGCACAACACCCGAATCGGCAGACTGATTGATGGAAGCTGCATCGATAGCGTCAACTATTCCGGCGGGATGGGCGTCGACGCAGTTAAGCACCTTACCGTCGGTATCGAGCAGGATTGCCACAACGTGCAAGCGGTTTTTATTTCTGATTCGCTTAGCGGGCAGAGCGAGCGTATAATCGTAGTCACGATACTCTCCGGCCGCCATCGAAGTGTTGGTGAATAGTCCGCCGTTGAACCCGTTATAAACACCGCGTGCCACGTCGTCGAAGTTCATGTCTACGTATTCGGGCAGCTTTTCCCACCCGAAGAATGAGCCTTTGCTTCCGTAATAGCCGTTTAGCTGCTTGCCGGGGATGGAATCTTCTAACAGCACGAACGATATGCGATAATCGGGCGCCACGACGGGTGTTTCGCTAATCATTCGGGCGCGCAGATTGATGGCCGTACTGTCTGATGCGAACTTGGCGCTCATTTCGAGCCCCAGTGTTCCCGGCCTCTCCTGCAACTGCTGGAAGAATCTGCGCGCTGTGCCGTAGGGATTGCATTCGTATGTGCGATTAAGGAAGCAATCGGGGAAGCCCGGCATTCGCGACAACAGCGGCTCGTAACTGTGCTCGGGGTCTTGAATTTCGAACCGGTCGTTAGAGTGAATGCAAACCGCCACGAATTCGTCGGCATAGTTCGCCTTCAGATAGCGAACCTCCTCGATTCCACCCACGCAAAACTTGCACCAGTCGCCGGTGCCCTCCTCCATAAGCACACGCCGTTTGTATAGCGGATTGCGTCGCTGAATAGAAAGCGTATCGGAATTGTCGGCCGCATACGAATCGGGTTGGTTGCCCAGGCGCCCTATCCGAAAAACTATACGATTGTCGGCCTCATCAACAGACACGTCGATGTTGAGCGTATCGTTGGAGTTGATACCCACACTTCCGCCTTTAGCGAATTGCACGAACGGTCCTCCATTAACACTATAGTCTACCGTTAGTCCATCGAAACCGTTGCCCCCGATATTGCGCACAACACCGCTGAAGGTGTGGCGCTCTCCGTAAATATAGGCTGGAGCAGCGAACATCTTGAGCGAGGCCTGATTCTGTGGCAGCGCATCGCCCGTAACTACGGCTTCGATGCAGAACGAGCCGTCTATGCTGCTCCAGGTTGACTTAGAGTTTACGAACACAATATTGGCACACTCGTCGTTGCCGAAACTGTAGCCCGCGCCGCCCTCGTTGCCCTCTAAGAAGCTGGCTTTATAGCCTATGGCGAGCGAATCGCCGTTAATGTCTACTGGTTTAGCCAGTTTGATGTCGTGCCATCCGGCCGTGAGGTTACCCACCTTCTGCGAGGTTATAACCGCTCCATCGTGCGGTCGGCGTTTAACGTAAACGGTTACGTTCGATACGTCGCGATTCAGTCCGATGCGTACGCTGCTTATCTGGTTTGTTTTATACGCCTCTATTGTTCGTGCGGGCAGCACAATGTAGGGCGTAATAATTTGATTTCCTTGTCCGAATCCGGCTTCTATTCGTTCGCCGTGGCGCAGTCGGATGCCTTGTGTCTGCTGCGAGCGGACAGATTGTATAAAAGCCGAAAGCAAGACTATGAGTATTATTTTTTTCATGTTCTATATTGTTTTAAATATGAATATAACGTTAGGAAATTATGCCCTTCGCACGATGCAAAACCATATTTCTGGGTGTCGGGATGGTTTTGTAAGGTGACAAAATCATATTTCCGAGTGTCTTGGTAGTTTTGTAAGGTGACAAAACCATATTTCCGACCGTCTAGAGGTTTTGTAAGGTGACAAAATCATATTTCCGACCGTCTAGAGGTTTTGTAAGGTGACAAAATCATATTTCCGACCGTCTAGAGGTTTTGTAAGGTGACAAAATCATATTTCCGACTGTCTTGGCGGTTTTGTAAGGTGACAAAACCATATTTCCGACCGTCTTGGTGGTTTTGTAAGGTGACAAAACCATATTTCCGACTGTCTTGGCGGTTTTGTAAGGTGACAAAACCATATTTCCGACTGTCTTGGTGGTTTTGTAAGGTGACAAAATCATATTTCCGACTGTCTTGGTGGTTTTGTAAGGTACAACAAGGGATATCATTTTCTTTGGCGATAGAAAAACGGTCGACTAATTCAATACGAATCAGTCGACCGATATTATTCACAGGGACGAATTACTTAACGACAACCTTCTTGCCGTTTACAATGTATAATCCCTTAGGAAGACCATTGAGCGTGGTGGCTTTTGTGCGAACACGGATGCCCGACGGAGTATAAACATCCATCGGCTTGTTGTTGGCAACATCAGCCTGCTCGATTCCGTCGGTTACATGGAGAGTCCAACCATCAGAAAGCATTGATTCGCCAACGTTCCAAACTGCCGAAACCTGGTAGAGGTAATCGCCCTTGGCTATGATGTTGTCGGTATAGGCCGGCGAAGTAAGGTTGGATGCAATAAGATGGCGATCGCGATAAACGTTATAGCCCTTGAACTGCAGCGTGGTTGAATTGCCGCCCACGAGCGGAGTGTAGGTAACATCGTCAAGCAACAGCACCATGCCATCTACCTGCGTGTTGTGGCGAATGGCGAAGTAACGGGCTTTGGCCGGCAGGGTATAGGCGTTTTGTTTCCACGAAACGTAGTTCACGGTTCCCGTGGCCAAACGTTCGAACGAGTCGATAAAGTCGTCGTTTATCGTGTTGGGTTTCTCCATTTCCGAGTACATAATTTCGAACGTTTCGGGGCCGTGGGTTGTTTGCGATTCCTTGGCCCAGAACGATAGGTCGCTTCCGCCTACTATTTCGGGCGATATGAGCCAGTTGTCGTTAGGCGTGGCTGTGGATTGACCGTCTGACGCACTGAATGCAGCCAGCATTTGGTCGCCCGAGTGCGGTTTAAGTACGTCGAACTTCTGGAATCCGGCTTTATCGCGATTCCACACCTGGTAGGCCTGCGGAGTGAACCAGTTTGGAATTTCCGGGCCGCTGAAGTAGAGTGATGTAGCTTTGTCGCCGTCGTAAACAGTCCAATCGCCGATGTGTTCGATGATGAACGATTCGTACGATTCGAAATCGTCGGTAACATCGTTGGCCATCTCGCTCGAGGCCGGAGCCTGCCAGGTTAAGCTGGCTTTTCCGCCAACAACCTTACCGGTGAGGGCCTGCGGACGCGGATATTTCGGACCATTTAGATATACACGCACCTCGGGCGTGGCGTTGTTAGACAGCTTGCCATCGGCCGACATATCCAATCTGATAGAGTATTGAACAGAGTCGCCGGCCTCCGACAACTCGTTTTGTGCATTGAATACAAAATCGCGCACTGCATTCGGAGCCAAGGCTGCGCCCTGTTGCGACGAAACTTGTGCGTTGTCCTTATATAATGCTACGGTGTAGACGCCGGTGGACTTGCTACCTGCATTGATTACGCGCGCTTTTAGCTGGTGAGGCTGACCGATATTCATGCGCGTAGGTATGTCGTAGCTCTGAATTGCAATGTCGTTGTCGGCATAAGCATCGATGCGGAACTGGTCGACATAGAGCGTTGCGCTGGCGTCGGCGGTGTAGCCGTAAATCTGGAAGGTTATGTTACCCTTGCCGGTGTATTGGTTAAGGTCGATTACGTGCCGATACCATCCGGTAGTGCCGTCGTTATACTGGAATGTGCCGAGGCAAAGCGTATCGGCATCGTCTACCGAAGCGTAAATCTGCACGTAGGCATCACCGCGGTCGGCCTCCATACCGTGATACATGTAGAACGACAGAGCCGATTTGTCGGTTGCACTCAACTTAACGCGCGGGCCTTGCAGATAGCCGCTTTGCGGAGTTGTTTCTGGGTTGGCGAATTTAAGTTCGCCGCCGTCCTCGTCGAATGGGTTGATGGCTCCGCCTGCACCCTGAACATTCCACGAAGTTTTGCCTATTCCGGTGTGTGTTATCCACGGTTCAGTGTCGAGCTTAGCGTTCGTGAACGATTCCTGATAAGGCTGCGCGTAGGGCTGACCTACAAGTGTGGTAGCTCGGGTTCCGCGACCGCATCCGGTTGTCGAAACCGGGTACACTCCGTATTGCACATATGCTTGCTGCTTGCCTACGGGAATGTCGGGTGTTTCGTCGGTGTATGTGGTTCCCGAAACGTTCGAAGCAATCTGTGCCCAGGTGTAGGCCTCTTCGCTCCATCGTGTAATAACGTATTTAACTGCTGAGGGATCTACGTATCCGCCGTGCAAACCTTTAACGGCTGCGGCGTTCCATGTTAGCGTGGCTTTGCCTTCGACCGGCATGGCCGCTTTGAGATTGCGGACCGTGTCGGGAATGTCGATTCCAACGTATGCGCTAACTTCTTTGAGTGCGCCTTTCTTGCTACCGTAGGTGCGAACAAGATATGTTTGCATGCCCGACTCGCTCAAGGCATCGCTAAGCGAAAGGCTCTGTCCGGGCGTTACACCGGTGAAAGTTTTGAGCGGAGTATCGCTTTCGGCTCCGCGATAAACCTCTATTTTGCTGATTGATGACAGTGCGCTGCCGTCGGTGTTCTTTGTCGGAGCCTTGAATGCAAGTTCGGCATTAAGCGCGCCTTGGATACCAGGCGTTAGAACAACGTTGTCGACTACCGCCGGAGCGTCGATGTCGGCATCTTTCTCTACGCGCAGGTGTCCGAACTTAAGGTCGGCATCCGAATAAGCAGTGCAATATGCGTGCACCAAAAGCTGATAATCGCCGTTGGCCGGAATGCTGAACACGCCCGAATAGGTGCCCGTTTCATCGCTTTCGATGTCGACAGCCTTCAGGGGTTCAGTAACTAAGATGTTGTCGTCCTGTCCGAGATACAAAGCCAGCTTTACTGGTCGTTCTAAACTTCCGCCGTGAGCGGTGAACGATACGCGATAGGCCTGCTGGGTGGTCATACCTTTTATTAAGGGCGAAATTAGATAGTCGTCGGCCGTTTGATAGCTCGTGCCGATAGTCATTCCGTAGTCGCTAACCTGCATTCGCGCCCATGTGGTTCCGTCGTGGTTGGCGTCGCCCACCTTCCACAGGGCAGCGTCGCTTTCTTCGTCGAAGTTCTCGTAGAACGGAACGTTATAGAATGTGCCCGAAGCGATGGTGTTCGACGAGGCCGTTAGCCCCTCCTTGCCATTGCTCATCGGTGTAACGTCGTAGCTGTAATGGGCACGTGCTCCGCTAAGAGTCTCGGTGAATGTAGTGGCCGATATGCCCGAGGCCACAACCATGCCGTCGGGCTGGCGAACTACTTTATAAACTATCGAGTTATCATCTACTGGCCCGTTGTTCTTACTTGTCGTTGGGGCCGTCCACGAAACTGTGGCAGCTTTGGTTGGTTCATTTATTTCCAACTTCAAATTGCCCACCGCACCCGGAACATCCTCGCCGGCGAATATCGACATGCGGCGAATCTGCGATTTTCCGGCAGTATTGCCAAGATAAACCGAAACCGTATGATTGCCTTCGGCCAATGACAGGGGCAGAGATACATTGTCGCCAGGCGATGCTGTTTGCGAGGTTTCGTTTCCGTCTATCGAAACGTAAACCGTTAGTGTTCCGCTAAGCGATGAGCCATCGAACGCCGTTGTCGGCACGCCGAAGGTGAGGTTTCCGGCCGTGCGAGCAGTGTTTGTAAATGTCCACGCAATGTTTGTCGGGGCTGCGGGGGCTTTGGCGGGTGCGTCGACTATATACAATCCTTTGAAATGTTCGGAGCCGGGGAATTGCCCAACTTTCGTGAACTGCGCCGTAGAGGCATCGCCTTTATAAAGAAAAGTTCTGTCTTTATTATCCAAGGCTACTACATATAGTTCGCCGGTTGCATCGTCGAACACAGCCTCGGCCGGAGCAGTTCCGTTGGCGAGTGTAAAATTGCACTTGCCCACACTTGTAACCTCGCCCGTAGACGTGTTAATTTTACAAAGCTCGTTATCTTCAATCTTGCCTGCGTAGAGCGAACCATCTTTCGCGGCAGCCAGGAAAACGAAAAAGTTGTCGGTGCGCAACAACGTGTCGACCTTGTTTGTTGCGAGGTCGATCGAGCAGAGCATCTTCGACGGCTGGTCATCGTCGTCGTCCGATGTTTCCATATTCCAGTTCATGAAATACGCTTTTCCGTTAGCCTTATTATAGGTTGCGCACTGCATTGGGTAATGCTTTCCGAGCGAAATGGTGTCGCCAATCTGTTGCCATGTCTCAGTGTTGAAAACATATATGCGCGAAAACGCGTGCATACCGTAGTCGGCATCCTTCCAGTAAGTCGACGTTATGCAGTAGAATTTTCCGTTGGCATAGAAAGCTGCTTGCGGGTCATCGGGAAATTTTGCACCTGTTGACTCTGCAACGAAGTTAAACGGCTGCGATGCACTAAACGAAAACACTCCGCTTGCAAGCGGACTCGGTGTGCGCCAGTCGCCCGACTTGTAGTTGAATCCGTAGATTACGGGAGCGTTAGGATTACTCTCTATTGCAGGAATGCGATGCACTAACGATTCGGAGCCGCGGCCTTGCGATATGCCCGGACTCGTAATTGTTCTTGCTTTCGTACGACGGGGTTCCTGCAACCTTGCGTCGCCACTCAACACGCTCTTCGGCGCCACCTTAACAGCATTCTTGGTTGTCGGTTCGATGCGCTGGGCCGAAACCGAGGACGAAAAGAACGCCATACCAGTAGCTACGAGAGCTATGACATAGAATTTCTTCATTACTTAAAACTAAATTTATGAAACTATTATCCTGTAAAATATCGTCGGCAAATGTACGTGGCGCATCCCTCAACAATTGAATAAAAGCAATTCAAAATTCATTTTTATGTAAAAAATACCCATATGTGATGATCGCCCGGAGCATGTATCCCGATTTCGAACTGGTTTATGTTGCTCGAAATGATGAGGCGTCGCGTATGAATAGTTTTTGTAATCTAACGACACCGAGATTTTCATGAAAAGAACAACGCCCGACGGAAGCACGATGGATTACTATCAAACGGCAAGCGGCCGAGAATCGTTTACCATGGACAACGTGAGCCTTGGCTTCGAAATCGACTCCATGAGTAATCTCGGAGCATCGTTCGGCGTGACACGTTATGGACTTAGGCACAACGGTTACCCAACAAAGAAATACGTCGGCGGAATCCATTGCGCCGGATTCCAATACAGTAACTTCACATCCTCTTTAAAACAGCCGGGAGTGCTACGCTCTAGTAATTTTCCAAACAGAAATAGCCAGGAGCGCCACGCTCTAGAGACTTTCCAAACAGAAACAATCAGAAGCGCCACGCTCTAGTAATTTTCCGAACGGAAACAGCCAAGAGTATCACGCTCTAGAGATTTTCTAAACGGAAATAATCAGAAGCGCCACGCTCTAGTAATTTTTGTTTATGGAAGAAGTGGTTTGATTTTGTCGATATTCGCCTCCTTGTTCATTATCAACACG
>ERZ773067.949-NODE-949-length-16120-cov-5.161594_pt1 | contig 16120 bp, 10 predicted proteins | sample MGYA00580622_ERZ773067 | MGnify/ENA primary metagenome ERZ773067 (study PRJEB29015, sample SAMEA2737998) | human oral metagenome | biome: human oral; feature: human-associated habitat; material: dental | place: China | collected 2113 ...
CTCCATAGTGATAAGAGCACTGGCATCCAAAGTAAAGCTCATGCGCCGTTCTCGATCCTGTAGTACTCGTCAATCATCTGCTGAACCATGGGAGTCTTCGCGTTCAGCAGATAACTCGCTTCAAGCCAATCGACTCGCTCGTCTTCCAACGCTCGCGCAATCGTGCCGACATAACCGGAGCCCAGGTCTCGGAAACGAAGCCGCCAAGCAGCCGGGCCCCCGCCCGCCTTCTTCTGTTCTTCCCTGCTAAGCTTCCACCGCCGATCACTTTCTACGCGAATAGCATCCAAATCCGCGTCGGAGATTAAGCCAAGCGTCTTCAAACGAATAGCCGCGGCGAGAGTGCTGACTTTGAAACTCTCGGCGACCGTTTCGGCCATGACCCAAGAATCTTGGACGACGTCGGACACGAGCCCTGCAACCCCCGCCTCGGGCATCAGGAAGTTTGCAGCGAAAGCATTTGCCAGTGCTTCTTCGTTGCGGCCTTCCTCTAGGGCGCATAGACCGCTTGTGCGGTTCGCCAGATGCGCCAGTTCGTGAAAAAGGGTGAATGTCTTCCCGTTGCTCGCATCAGAACCGTTGAGAAGGACTATGGGAAGAAGGTCGTGGTAGATGGACAGCCCGCGGAAAACGGAGTGGTCTATTCTGGTCGTCTGAAAAACGAGGAATCCGTGGTCTTCAAGGAGCCTTCGCCAATAATTGAAAGGCTGCTTTCCGTGCCTGCCTTCCGGCAAGAAGTCATGAGCAAGGCCCAGCAATCCGCGCATCTCGCGCACTCGGGTTTCGAGGTTCCCTCTGTCGATGCGCCCAACGAGAGACGGCGCCTCCGTAGGCCCCTCCAGTTCCAGCACGGCCTCTCGGTACTGCTCCGCCCGACGCATTTCCCGCGCCAACAGAGGCGGAACGGGGCCCCTGCCGTATCCGCGAAAATCGGCGGCGCTGGGAACGTCGGACTCCGCGGGAGGCATCGTGAAGAAGAAAGCGAGAGTTCTATCGAGCTTCTTTCCTATGAGGCGGAGCTGCCTGAGCGTCGGCGTCGCGCTGCCCGTTTCGAAAGCCTCTATTCGCGCTTCAGAGGTCCCTACTGCCTGGGCAAGCTCGCCTCTCGCCATGAACATGCTTTCCCGCGCCCACCGAAGAGCGGGCCCGTTGATCGGCGTATTCGTCATGGTTTTCCTCCCCAACTGTCGAGGCCATCGCTGCAGTGCTCTGTTCGGGCCCGGCGAGGAGCGCCGGGCCCTCTTCATTCTAATCGCTGCCGCCGACGCATCTGAGCGGCCCCTCGACACACATGAGCGGCCTCTCGGCCGATATGACCGGCTTCTCGGTAGACAATTGGCAAGTCTCGATCTTCCTTGCTCACGCCGTCGGCATGCTCCGCTTCACCGCTAGCTTTCTTTGCCGTTCCCGCTCCTCCCCGGCTTGTACTGGTTCGCCCCGTTCGCTCTGCTTCGTCGTTCGCACCTATTTGCTGTTCGCAACGAACATTCAGACGTCCAGATGACGCAGCAGCTCACGCGGTCGAATCACGCCGTCCTCAATGTGGGCGCGGAAGACAGGCACCGCCGCCTCCCCAGCGAAGGCCTCTTCAGGCTGCAAACGATCATGTGCTTAAGACCGCCGTTGCCCCAGGAAGCGGACATCCACGCGTCGGGGTCGGCGACGGGTTCGCGGGCGACGGCGCACTGCTCGGAAGAGTCCATCTTCCTGCGTGATTCACGCTTCCACCGGCATCGCCTCACTAGAGCCTCCGCGCTGCATGCAGTTGGAGGACGCAACGGAATCGGCAGGAACGTCGTCAACAGGGCGCACACTCTCAAGCAGAGCCCGCAACACATGGCGAAGCGCTTGTCGCCGCCCAAAGAATCCGGCTCGGTCAGACGCTGCGCGATGCCATCCGCGAAAAACTGCGGCGCCTGGAACTCATCGAACCCGTGGTAGGCCCCTCTGTCGATGACTCTGTACGCACAATGCCCCATCCTGACTCCCATTCTCTCTGGCTCGCCTTATCCCAGGCTTCCCCGCCTCCGGCTTTCCTTACCTCAGGCTTTTCCCCGGTCCCCAGTTCCTCCCGTCTCCGACTCTCGTTTTCGCCGCGGCGATGGGCACCAGGCTATCGAAGAGAGGCAACCGCTGCCAGCGAGTCCGACGTCGCACAGCCTGTCCCGAGCTGCTCGCTCTCACCAGGGCCACTTGTCTCACCTCCAAATCATCAATAGCAGTTCACGGCTCCAACGCAATTGGTCGCGGTGACAGAGTTCCTACTAAGACGGGGTTCCCGTCAAAGGTGGAGAGCCGTCATCCGTAATAATCGACGGCTAAGGATGCGCCCTATTGCTGATTCTTCACGCGTCAGCCTCGCGGCAAGCTAAATCGTGACAATAGCCAGTTTCATGACGCTTCCATAACCCTGTCGGGATGCCGGTAAGAGCCTCCAGATTAAAAACATCGGCATGCGAAAAGCGATGCCTTGCCGTCAAGAAACGCGCGAACACGCTTGCGGCTCGCCCCTAGCCGCCGTGAGAACCCTGCAGTGTCAACGTCTTTCCTTCCATTCACTCGATTTCACCGCGTTCCGTTCGTTGCGTTCCGCTGAACGCCGCCGTCCCACCGGTGTCTTTCGCCGCCTTGAGGCGCACCCCGCGCCCTCCGTGCTAGTCGGAGCTTCCGCCAATCAGAGCTTCCTTCCATTTCGGCCAGTACGCGCGGTCGGAATCAGCGATTCTATAGCGCTGAAGACTTGCGAGGCCGCTTCGGGTTGGCTCGCTAGATCAAGCCAAGCACGAGCAGGTCAGGCAAGCGCCGTCGCCACTAGTCGCATATTCAGCGGTAACTGGACAACGTCGGCCGGCGATCGCCACCAAAAGCGTCCAGTACAGACGGCGATCTGTCTAGACGTATCGAAAGAAACCAGGAGAAATTGCGCAACAGACAGTCAGCTGTATAGCAGATGCTGAACCACGCAGCCTATGCGAATGGCGGATCCTGCACACAAGGCCGTTGAAGCGGATCAGACCTGCAGGAATGGAGCAAAATTATAGAATGTCGGTGCCTATCTGTACCTATCTGTATGGCATCTTGGAAAGAGTGGGATGAATGGACGAAAGCGCTCAGAATCAGCGTGAATCCGCTGAAGAAACTGCATCGCAGGTCATTCAGCCTCGAAAGAAGAGTCCGACTGTCAGGCGCACCCTGTGGTGGCAGGCCTGACCCTTCTCGCCCCGCGTCCTTGGCGCACTTTGCCAAAGACCTGGTCACCGGGTTCTTCGTAAACTGCCCGATCCCTGCTAGCCCGCATACAACCATCGAAGCAGAACGCCCCATTTTTTAGTGACCGACTAAACATTAAACCTGCCCTGTACGCGGCGAGGCGCACGGGACCGCCCTTGTATTTGACAGCACCGGCCTGCATCGCAGAAGTGACGAAGTCTCAGATTAGCTGCTTTCAAGAGCTCTTTGGCTGACACAGCATACACATCTGGGACTTGTAGCTGCCGCAGTCTCCTCCCTATTCTTTAGACTCAGGATCAGCGAGTGGCTCAATATAATAACGCGGATCGTTTATATCTTGATTCCTGGTTACTCTGCTAGTCTCTCGTTTTGAAAACCATCCAATGATCGGAGAAAGGTCACCCGAGCCTTCCGATTTCGGATACGTCACATCCTCGGGTTTCCCTCCTTTGTCAACAAATCCAAATGACGCACGTTGGAACGCACGCACCGGGAGGGAGTCCTTAAAACCCTTGGGAAGATGCTCTAAGAAGGATTTAAGCACTTCCAAGTCGGCCAACGAACCGTTATGAACCCCATCAAAAATACCTAAACATCCGCTGAGACTCCTATAGGCCGTCGCTACGTCGCTATTTTCAGCGAAACGAACATCAGTCGCCCTGATCTCCACACTCCCCAATCCGTAGGGTTTTCCATGCCCTAGACGATGGTAGCCCACAACATGCTCGCTTCTAGAAACAAACTTACTGCGTTCACCGTCGGGAACCAGGCGCTCTGGCGTGAGGAGCCAAAGAAGTACAGCCAGTTCTTGCCGCGTAACGTTATCGAACATAATAGTTGTGGTAAATGCGGCGCCAGGCTTGAGATACGAGACAAGACGCGTATTCTGTGTTCCGGGTTCGCCATCATCAGCTACAGCAGCCCTAGAAGGAAGCCCCTTGTTGCTCAGCTCGCCGCGATGAGTAGGGTACGCTTTACGAATTAGCGACATATTCTTTTTAAACATCTCCCCTCGAGTCGAAGCCTCGTCAACGGTCTGACCTTTGAGGCCACGTAGATAGGGGGCGCCGCTGGAAGGCTTGGGCGTGGCGAGGGGATTGAGGACCCACTGGTCCCCTTTTCCCGACCGCTTCAGACCGTCGCATCCAGACACGGGAACAACAGGACAAATAGTGATATGTCCACGATACCCAGGAGAGGTGCGGCGTTGTCCGTCCTCTTCGCGACCGCCGAGTTCATCGTCGTGAGCAAATCCCCACAAGCGCTCCGCAGGAGAGCATTCGTCGAGACTCTCTGAGGGAAGCATCCCTGCCTGCTCCGCTAACTCATGTGGCGGGACCCCCACAGCTCGCCGACCGACCTGCGTTGGCGTTAAAGACACAACCCTGGGGGAGTTCTTCTTCTTCGACGAGCTGATCTCCGCAAACAGCGGAATCCCCATAGAATTAGGCTCTGCCGCTTTTTCCCGCAGGTAGTCCTTGATTTCGCCCCGAGTGACGTTGTCACCGCGAGCGGCAAGGATATCGGACACTAAGCGATTGTTGGGATCCTTGCTAGTCCGTGTGCCGGTTCCCGATTGAACGCCTTGACTCCCCTCCTCGCGTTTCTTAAGGGCGCGGCACTCGACGATGTAACTGTTAAGAACCTCGGCAAGCGAGTCGATCACGGGATTGCCTCCTTCGGCATCAGGGACGTCGATGTACTGGGCTTTTTCGGGGTTATCAAAGAAGCGGTCAAAGAAGAAAAACTCATTGACTTTCGTATCAATGAGAGGCTCGCTTGCGTCATCCGGAGTCGTACGCACAACTACGCCTTCATATGACCCATAAGAATCGGATGACTTATCCTTTCCACCCCCTTTTCGATGGGATTGGCCTTTTTTCGTGTCAAACAGGGTCTCCTGGCTGCCGCCTTGTGTCGCAATGCTCTTAACAATAAACCGATCGTTATCGAAGAAACCTTCTTTCACAAGCTTTACCTTGATGCGGGCCATATGAGGGGCGAGCTCGCGGGCCCTTTCCACACGTCGACTAGCGGCCTCTTGGTCACCACAGGACTTCTTCTTACCTCCCCAGAAGACTAGTTCGCTGCCTTTGTCGTCATAAAACGCCACTCCGGCTTTTACAGAATCGGGGATAAAGGCCTCACAGACGATTGGAGGCGCAACAGACTTCCATTCCTCCTTTTTGGGAACATCATTGTCCCCCAGCATGACGCGCACACGATACCCTTTGCCCTCTTGATAAGACAAGAACACCGGATAGAGCGTGAGCGCCTCCGATGCTGAACGACGGTTCGTGATTTGATGCGAATGATCGCCAAAGATCCTGAAACGTGACATCGTCACTGCTTCGTAGGCGCTCGCAAGAACCCCCTTGAGCGTCGTCACTGGGATATCCGCGTCATTCCAGTTCTGCGCCCCCTTAGGGTTTCCGGATCGAGACGAGACGGCGAGAGCACCGCTATCAGTCTGCATTCCGGGCACGGTGGCGGTAGCCGCAGTGATACGCACATCGATCTCACCTGAGACGAGTTCCGGGACCAGCCGGTCATGCCCAGCGGGAAGGGCGTCTTCGTAGAACGATTCCCCTTCCGGAGGCCTCAGAGCATCCGTTTTTTTCTTTAACCCATTCCTAATGGGCGTCGGTATTCCGCTGTAAGCCTGATGAATCATGCTAGTGCTCCTACAACAATCTGATCGGCATATTCGACATTGCCGTACTGAGGTTCGACGACGAAGACTTCGATCACGGACAAATCTTGTGAGTCCTTCGTCATGACACTGCTGGGGCGCAGAAGGCACGGCTCTGGATCCGTTAACTTGTCTTGAGCCGTGCCGATTGTGATCCGGCGCGAACCGTAGCCGTTGATCCACCGGATTTCGGTGGCGAGAATCGGGGAGTCAGTATCGTGCTCGGTGTTCCATAGCCGCAGTTCGTATACGAGATCGGGTTTTACCGGCTGCCCCTTGCTCGAATCCTCGTCCGCGATTTGCAAGGTCGATCCGACGAGGCGGACGGCGCGAGCGCCGGTTGTCGTCAAAGCCCAGCCTTGCCACGACGCGTGTCCCGCCTCGGCCAGGCAGTCGCTGAGCGTTTCCGCTCCGTTCGCGACGGACCACCAGGCTTTTTCTAGCTCTTTAACTACGCGAGTCTGCGTTTCTTTCTCAGCCACAAGCAGTCTCCTCGTCATCCCTCTCATCTCGAATAAGCGCCTCGGTCCATCCGTTCGCCGGCGCAATCTCGCGTGCATGAGACAAGAGCTCCAGAGCCACATTGTGGCTCTGTTCGCAGAGTCTGGCGACCGGGTCCCCTTCCTTCTGCGTCTGAGGCGCGTGCGAAATCCACTTCTCGTAAACGGCAGAATCGCCCCCTTCGGACGCCTTGCCGCATCGCATCCGCCCCCAGGTCACTTTCGTAACAGCAACCTGCCCCGCGCCTCGTGTGCCGAGTCCGCCTAGGCCCATGTGGCCTGTGGCCATCTCAGCCAACACCAGAGACAACAAGCACAGAGCAGCGCGTTGCTGTTCGCTGTTAGCCCCTAGGAGACGCGGACGGACGTCTATCTGAATCGGTTCCCATTTTTCGCACAGAACCTCGTCGGTGGCGAAGAGGCGTCCGCCGCGCTCCTCGTCTCCGACTCCGCGCTCGCCGGACATGGCTCCTCCGGTCCATCGATCGATGGCAACATGGTCGCGCCGCGCAATCTGTTTGACGGATGCCCGAGAATCCCGCACCCGAAGGGCACCTTGACGGCGGGCGTCGCCGAAGAGACGGCGCACGAGACGAGGGTCGGCCGCGATCTGTTCATGGGTCGTTTTCGTCTGCCAGCCAGTTCCCTCTCCCGCCCCGGCAAGGACGGTCCTTGCAATGCGACTCGCCCTATGTCGCAGAGCCCCGCGGATCGAGGATCCGGGAATGACAGGACAGCCATCTTCGACGAGCGGCTCCAAGATGTTCTTCCGTTCATTCTCACCGATCTCTTGTTCACGCTCGGCCTCTTCACGCGTTGTGGCGGCGGCGCCGACGAACATGGCTCCGAGCGGGCGCCAGTCCACGGAGATGGCAAAGGATTCCTCGTCTGCAGGAAGCGCCGACTCAATCGATTCAGTGCTGGAAGCATTGGCGAGCCAAGCTGTCAGTCCGTCAAGCGTGTGAAGATCTTCGACATGCAGAGGCATCGCTTGATCAGGATCTGTCGCTGCCTCGACCAGGCCCCAGCCGACATTCGTCCGTCCTCCGAATGCAATAGCTCCGGAACGGATCAGACCGAGGCAAGTCTTCAAGGCGCTCCGAACGGCATCGACCTCCCAATGGCGACGGCAATCTGCTCGCAGAACGATGGTGAAGCGAGTGCCGCGAGGGACGAGTTGACAGTGGTAGAGGGAGCCGTCCGTGACGCTTCCCGTGAACCGGTTGATCGCATTGCCTGTTCTGCGATGCTCGGCAACGTCGAGAACACAGTCATCGACGGCGATGAGAGAGGAAGAGTCTGACGAGCCCCAGGCTTGGCCATGCTCAGCCCCACAGGCGGCTTTGAGGACGCCCGCGATAGCGGTTCCTCGCAGCACGATCTCGCCGGACGCATTTCTGGCGAGCAAACGATCCTGACCGTACTCGTCCTTCTTTCCCGTCTCGTTTACTTGACGCTCGGCAACCGGATCCAGAGCCCCGTAATGCAGGGGCGAGACAAGGCGGACAGGTATTTCGAAACGCATGCGCCGGAGCATTACAGGGCCTCTTTCTCTTCCATCACCGTCAGTTTAGGCTCATTCGCCCAGTTGTCGGCTACGACGAATCTCCCGTAACCTTCGGCCGTCCTAAGCCCGATGCCGATGGCGCCGAGCAGCCCGAGTCGTTGGCGCACCTCCGTGAGATCGTCTCTGCTCGTATTCAGATCAAGCTGGATGACTGAGCCAGCTGCCAAGCCAACGATGCTTGGGCGTGGGCGGCTGCTCACCTGGTGATAAGAATCGACCCTCGCTGCACGTACCGACACGGTGGTTCGATCGTCCTCAGCAGGCACAGCAGGCAGTGCAGCCTTGACTCCGTGGCGGCGAAGCTCCGCAGGAAGATCGTCGACCGTGCCAGGGCCCAAGCGCGAGGAAGGCAGCACAAGGTCGGAAGTAAGCCATATTGTGGCGAGCTCCGCGCCCTGGGGAGGCACTTCCGGAGCTAGCTCCGCTAGCTCGCCGACTGTCACAGTGACGCCTCCGTACTCGCTACGACGACGCCCGCCTAACCGGGCAGGGCCTTCGAGAAGGTGCGCCCATGAGCCGCCTAGTGCCCGTTCAAGGGCTGCGCTCAGGTTCTGATCCATCACAATTTCCCCAACGAGAGTTTGGCCGGCCGCGATGGCATCAACAGTGTGGAAGGTCCCCTCCTTGGCCCTGCGGTCTTCCTCCAATGCGGTGTGGATACTGGATTCCAACGCAATCTCGCCCATGTAGATCTTAGAACCGTCAATGTCGACCATTCCGCTTCTCACCGACTTGAAGGGACCGTCCTCTGAGGGAGGCTCTCCTGCAAAAGTGTTGTACAATAGTCCATTCTTTTTCTCCTTGGATCTGCTCAGGCACAACGGCACTGGGTCTAACCGCCGGGGCTGAGCAGAAGTTGAACGCGGCGAGGCCAGGCGCATATCACTGACCTTTAATCGGCCCGCCGCCACTCCGCCCGCCAGCTCCGCGAGAATTTCATCCGGCAGACCGCAACGTCGCCCCTCTTGCAGCAGCCGATTATGCACCCAGGCAAGAACCGAAGTGCCACGCAGAAATCCGTCCGATCGCAAGGTGTTGAAACGCCGCGTCGTCGTCGCATGCAGGGGCTGGTCCAGCGTTGCCGATAGCCCCGCCTGAATCCAACTATCGACATACGCATTATTGATTGCCACGGAAGTGCGACGGTGCCGACCGATGGGAGCTGGCGGCAAATCAGGTTGAAGCTCGGCAACAGCTTGAGCGCAGTCCTTGGAACGGGCACCCTGCAAGGTCAGTTTGCAGTTGCCTCCGCCGCGATTTCTACCGGAGCCGACGGCCTCGACAAGTCCCACGGAAAGCCCCAACAAAATCGTCGCGCGGCGGCGATCCTCGTCGGTCCACGCCACGTCAGCGCCGTTCCCGTCTTGCGGCAGAAGCGACAGGCGAGCGCGAAGCTTGCACGACGACGCTCTCTGGATGAACCGCAGAAAGTCATGCTTGGCAACGCCGTCGGCGTTGATCGCAACCCCGGCCTGGGTTGTTACTGACTCCGCATTTTCCGCTGTCTCGACATAGTGCGCAGGCGAGATGGCAACAAGAGCGGAGCCGCTCGCCTCACCGCCGAAAAGGCCGTCGACCCAGCCGACCCAGTCACGCTTCCCCCGCGCAGCTTGAGGAGAATTGTCTTCCTGCTCAAAGCCGGCCCTCGCGGAATCGAGGGCGATTGCGACGTCGTGCGCGGCAGCGCGCACAAGTCCGGTCATCTCTGTTCCCGTGACATAGGGCCGATTATGGGAGTCACGGCGAACCGCCGAGTCCACGCCTCCAACGATTCCTGCACCGGAAGACAAACCCCAGTCCGATAGCAGAGCGACTTCGAGAATACGTTCTTCACCGGTTTTCAATGTGCGGATGGCTGACGAGGTCACGGCTCTTGCCTTTCGGAAAACTGGACGGGGACTGGTGGGACGCCGAAAGCAGCTGCCGGAAGGATGTCCCTGGCCTGCATGACATCAAGAAGGAGGCTGCGGCGGGCTTCGACGGCGTTCCCGCCACTCCAGGGACGCGCCGTTGCGGGCACTTTCCCTGTCTCTTCCACCCAGTAAAGAGACCTTTCCGGGCCGCTCACGTCATCGATCGCTTTTCTCTGCCGATTGGCGTCGGCGCTCTCGCGATTGGCGTCGGCTCGTTGGTGCAGCAGCTCCCATCGGTTCTTCGCAGTTGAGGGTTCGTCGATGAGAACTTGGCGCACTGCAGCCTGCTGGCTGCGTGACAAGGACTCTTCTTCGCCTTGAGTGGCGACGATGTTGACCGTTTCCTTAAAACGACCCCATGACCGATATTCTGTGAACTCGGAGGCAGCAAATCGATCTTTTTCGACATAGAACGGGCGAGCGGTGACGGTCTCGTATTGCTTTCGACACTCAGACATCTTCACTGTGGAGGAGTCGTAGTGGACGTGGAAATCGAGCATCGGGATTCGGCGGGAAGCGGCTTTTGCATGACCGCACAGGAACTCTGCCATTAGATAAGCGTCATAGAAGGGAAAAGTAGTCTTGACAATGGCAACTCCCACCGCTGCCGCCAAACCTTCGGAGTCATTGCCGCCTCGCCGTCCTTCTACGAGGTGGCGCAGGATCCCATCCTCGGCCGTGATCCTCTCGAAGCTTTTCACATACGCTTCCGCGAACATGAGAGCGTAGCGTCCGTCGGTGATCACCGTAACGTCATCACCGCCAAGAACGACCGGAACAACCGGAATGACCGGAGGTTTCCTGGGCCTCCCCCGATCACCGTTGAGGTAGTCGTAGGTGGCAGATCTCAGCGTCTCCGTCCATGCTGCAGCAAAGGCCGCCTTCGTCGCCTCTTCCAGGCGAGATGAAACGCTGCGGGAAAAGGACTCGACATGGCCGTTGTCGAGCAAATCTTCATCGTCGTTGTCGAGCGCAACCTCGTACATTGCTTCTTCAAGATTGCCGAAAACAGCTCCCATGCCATTGGCATCGGCGTGAATTACACCGACCCAGCTGAGCGGCTTAGCACTGGTTTCCTCACCTCCCCCAGCGGTATCGTCTTCATTCTCTGCCTCATCGGCGTTGATGAGATTCTCTAAAAGATAAAGATGGGGAACCAGACGTTTGGAAAACTCTTCTCCCCAGGCTTCTTCTCCCCACGCTTGGAGGATTTGGGGGTCGTCGCCGACCCTGTAATCTGCAACGAGGTTGAGGATCTCTTCTCGCCCGTCCTTCGCATAATGGCGTTTGACTCGAACTGCTTCGGCAAGGGGACGGTCACGACTAACCCCCAGCTTCTCCCACTCCTCTTTGACGCTCGCAGGCATCCCCGAATCGACGCAGGGCACGGACAGCGGAGTAAAAGGAAAGCGCGCGATCGGCGAAGGACGCTTTCGCCTGTACTTCGCAGCAAGCTTATGGAGCTGCGCAATCTCCCCTTCGGAGGCTCTTTCGTCGGCGATTTCCAGATAGACGCCTGAGACATCCATGCCTGGAGCCTCGACAGCGGCGCGCGACGTCATCCGCGTGACGAATCGTTTGGCGTCCTGTTTTTGGGCGAAACGGGCGATGACTTTGCCGGAGGTTTTGGTGATGGTCACCGGCGCGCCAGCAGACCAGTCGCTCTCCTCAATGAAACGGTCGTACCACTCGGGTAGCCGTTTGAGTAGCCAAGAGGCCCCAATCTGGTCGCGCTGACGCTGCGTGGCAAAGATATAGGCCTGGTTTCCGTTGGTCTCAACCATCGCGAGATACATCATCATCTCCGTCCAAACACCGGCACGATTGTGTGCTCTAACACAATCCTACCAGACGTCGGTGCGGCGAGGAGGGTATCTGACGAACAGATTCACAAGCCGCTCCACTTAGTCGGAGTCATCGCGAAAGACCATGCCGAACCCAACATCCAGCGACGTGCCTCGCCAGCCTCCACGGACGTTCTGCACCGCCGACGCCTTACAGCGGACGTAAGTCCTGCACTGCCGCAAAACATCCTGGACCACTAACGACCGCGCTCATCCATAGGGACATGACTAACGAAACGGCGCCATGCACTCCACCCGCGTGGAAACCAGAAGAGAGCGGAGTTTACCGGATAGCAAGAGCGGAGTTTGCCGGATAGCATTCGCAGGGAGACGGCATCAGGGGTACGCTAGGAGCTCTCGAAGTTAAGGATTGATCATGCTGCTTGTTCACGTCGCCGGGTTCGCCGACCTCGGCATACTTCTGACCGAAGCCGACCCCCGTAAGCCTTCGAAAGAAAACGGACGCCGACGCGACCAAAGTTTGATTAATAGAGAGTATCGGGACCGCCTGAAGGAACTCGAATCTTGTCAAACCGGCGACGAGCTTGCCAGTCGATTTCTCGACCTTAATTTCATTCATGCGATAAATATGGCTGATGGCGATGTTCCTCAAAAGAAGCCAGGAAGCGCTCTGCGGAAAGAATTAACAGCGCTGTCCGAACTCCGGGCTAGCCTCCAGAACGGGGGAAACGACGAGTCTGTCGAGATCCTTGTCATCGGTGTGGAAGACAATTTGACACCGCCCGATCGCGCAACGCCAACTGACCAGTTAGCGAGGTGTCTCGTCGATGCACTACGAAAGACGTCAGCCAAGGTTGCAGCAATTGTAAAAGCCGAAGCGGTTCACATTCTCGATGCTTGCATTCTGCCAAGTCTGAAAGTCTGCCGTGAGAGCATCGAAAAACTGGAGCATCAGATCGGAAGTCACACTGGCCATGTGCTGCTTGCATTGGCAGGAGGAGCGACAGCGATCTTCGCGGAGATAGCCGGGGTCACGGACGCAACTCACCCAAGCGGATGGTCGCTCGCACTCGTCGACCGCACCGAAGGAGACTCTGCGAATGGCAGCACCCCGCTTGTGGACATGTCCGTTTCAGCCGACCCTCTACGCGGGTGGCTCATGGGCCTTGGGCTGCCAACCGTCCTCGAGAGTGCTTCCAATAACTCCGACGTCGAAGTCACAGAAGCCGCCGAGGCGGTCCGTCGGGCTATGGGAGAATCCTCGTCGCCCACCGCCAAAGACCTGGCACAAGTTCTGTGGACAGACACAGCTCGCGGCGATCTTGCAGCAGGCATGGCTTTACGGTCCTGGATAATCGCAGAATACAAGAGCCGCAGAGATAATCATGATTACGGCATCAGCTACAAACACATGCTGTCGAATTCCGATCTAAAACAGAAGTTAGGTAAGGTTCTTGGAAAACTTGAGCGAAATGAGGAAGAACTCGAGGGACCAGAAGCGTGGCTCCTCAGTCAACGTCATCTAAAGGAGTTGGGAGAGCGCGCCACTCACGGCCTTGAATCACCAGAAGCGGATTCTGAATCTCGCAATCTCCAAGAACAGATAAGACGCTCCGCGGGAAACCCGCCGCCATGGCTCTCTCTTCCGTCAGGGCAGGTATGCCTCCTGACCGCCCAAGGCGAACCTCGCAACGACGGTCGCACCCCTCGAGACCCAATCGTTTCAACTCTCCTCACTTCCACGCCGGACGAAGCCCTTCGACACGCCTGTTCCATTTCCGGCCCCCTGACGCTGAGCACTTTCATTGCCTGCTCAAACTCAAGTTTCGACGAAGGCCAAAGGGTTGCCGACCACATAAGAGATCTGTCTGATCGTGATAAATTACGGAATTCAATCAAATCAAACTGTATCGAATTGTACAACTACAAACATTCGACAACAGAAAATGGAGTCGCAGCGAGCACAGTCAGATCTACCTTAGACAAGCTACGTCGAGCAACTGAAAAATGGCTTGAGCAACAAAGTCCTCGACCACGCGCCGTCCTTGTGACGACAGTCGGGGAGAAGCCCGTCGTCATCGCTCTTCTCAGTGCCGCCCAAGCCTTTGGCGCTAAACATGGAATTGCGGTGTTCCTTCTTTCATCATTTCGGGAAAAGACTAGGGAAGTTCTCCAGTTCCATCAGTTCGGCCTCCATCGAGACGTTCGCCAAGCACTGCTGGAAGCCACATCGTATTGCCTGGACCGCTTCGATCTGCTGTCAGCCAGTCGCCTTCTCATCTTGGGCGACCATGAAATGAGAAAACTTTCGTGCGAGGCACTCGATCTCGCCGACCAAATACGTATTGCTGTACGAACGCAAGATCTTGACAGTTCCGCCGAAATTATCCTTGGAGTGATGAGCGCGACAGCGGAACTCGTAGATCGGATTCCGCCCGACGCGCAAGCACGTCTTGCCACTATTGTCGCAGAGCTAATTAGACCGCCTAAGAAGGACGCACATGACCCCAACTTCAAAGAGCCCGTCAAACTTGCATGCGCCCCCGGTGACTTCGATCGGAGCTCCGAATACAGAAAGGGCTCAAAGGATCTCTGTGCCGAGCCCGCAGCTAACCTTCTTCGTCTACTTATGCGAGTACGCAATAAGCTCTCAGTCAATCATGGCGAAAAGACGCTTGCCGATGCCGCAGAAGCGTCTCTTCAAAACTATCAACAGAGAAACGGATTCAGCTACTCAGACTTGCTTCGTCGCACTATTAACAGAATTAAGCATGAACACGGAGCCGTCCCTGGAGACTGGGCCGCCAAGCTAAAGTCGCTGAACAAACGAGTGGACGCCCTGCGCAACGCCAGCACAGGAGAGAGCGGCCATAGTCGCGAGGGAGCAGCACGCTGACTTAGTGACTTGATTTGGCGATCTGGCTCCCGAAAAATCGTGCGCCAAGGCCTGGAGCTCGGGAATAGAAGCCCTCGATTGGAAACTTGAGGGAGAACGAAGGACTTAACGAGCGGTGCCTGGGAGTCCCCAGAGAGCAGGAGGTGAAGAATCGACGCTTCACTGCCGCATAAAGCCGTAGAATCACCTTGCCGGGCTGTGAGGAGGAAACCCCCGTCTCGACGATGGCGTTGGCCGCGTCGATCACCTTGCCGGGCTGTGAGGAGGAAACGCTCACGTCGCAAACGCCTAAGACGGAGATCGAATGGACAGTCACACTCAACCCACGGACAGCAACACTGAACCCGCAGAGGACAGCGCCAAACCAACAGAGGGCCGCGCCAAACCGCCGGAGGACAGCGCTGAACCAGCAGTCAGCAGTAGAAAACAAACAGACAGCTCCGACGCCAACCCCGCGTCCGAAGATTGCGTCGGATGAGAAGGCGGCCGACGTCGTCGAAGGGGCATCCGAAGCCGACAAAAGGGCAGCCGATGTCGGAGATCAGCAACCCGACGTCGATCAGCAGGCGCCAATAGCCGCCCCGTTCGCAAACGCCAACCCCATCCTTGACGACTATGAATTCAACGGAACCGTCTTGGCGGCTCGGCGATGGCACGGTCTGCTGTGGGCTTGGAGGCGAATCTCGTGGTGGACCGGTCTGATCTTCCTCTCCCCTGCGGTCATCGCCTCGGTCAAGCGAGAAGGCGTCCGCTCGTTCTTCGATGTCTCTCCGATTCCAATTCGCGCATATCTCGCGCAGGACGCCATTCTTATCATCAAAGACAGGTTCGACACCCTGTTTGTCATCGGATTCACGTGTTGGTTGGCCGTCGTGCCTTTGCGGGTAGCTTCCGCGGTGATTGAAGAACACACCTCCATCAAGGTTCAAGAAAACACATCTCTTGAACTCGGATTGAAGCACCTTCCGGGGTTGCAACCCCTGACGGCATTCACGTCCCTAAACGGGTCGTCGTCACGATTCTCACGATCGTCGTCATCCCAATGGCCATCTTCGGGGCGCTTCTCATGCCAGGGCATCTATATCTTCTTACCATCTAGGGCCTCTTGACCATCTGGTCATTTTCGGTCGTGATCGAGCATCTGCCGCTCTGACGCGCGCCTGCATCGGATTAGATTCCTCTTAAAGGGGAAGCAACCGCTCTATCATCGGTTTTGTACAGACGGATCAGGCTTCCCGACGTCGGCGCTGACCCTTAAGTCCAAGAATCCAAAACGCCAAATCGCAGCCTCGCCGACTTAAGCACAGCGGAAAGAAGTCAAAAAGACGAAAAACTAGAAAAAGGAAACTCAGTGGCCCTTGCTGACGCGGACTCGAAACAGTGGCGGCCGCTGATGGACTTGATTGCGAGCTTGCCTCCTGATCTGGCTGCTGACCGTCCGTCGTGGCCTGGCCCTGCGGCGCCGCGTGTGACTCGTAAGGTCACGTTCACCTCTCTGACCCGGGCCCAGCGTGCT
>ERZ773067.956-NODE-956-length-16074-cov-11.779886_pt1 | contig 16074 bp, 8 predicted proteins | sample MGYA00580622_ERZ773067 | MGnify/ENA primary metagenome ERZ773067 (study PRJEB29015, sample SAMEA2737998) | human oral metagenome | biome: human oral; feature: human-associated habitat; material: dental | place: China | collected 2113 ...
TTTTGCACCATTTTGCCTTTCTAGATTGGTTGCCAACCCGTATTTTTTCAACCCCAAATCACCCACTTTTAGCCCCCAAAACCTACTTTTTAGCGGCTATTTTGCCCTTTTTGGCCATGTGTTTCATGGTTCGAAAAGGTTTTGATTATACACTTTCAGTGGATATTTATGCTTTTTGTACGGCATTAAGCACCATTTAGCACTGCGTTTTGCACCCTTTTACCCGGCATTTAGCACCAAAATGCACCGCGTTTTGCACCAAAATGCACTGCGTTTTGGTGCTAAATGCAGGGTATTTTGCTACAAATAGCCCAAAGGTTGGTGCAAATGGCGGTTCTTTGGAATATAAATTCATTTTACCACATTGACATGCTGACCCCTTTTTGTATCAAAACGAACCTTCGCGAGAATCGATTTTTTGCGACAAGGTGAGCACTTGGTGGATAAAAAGGGCACTTATGATGTTAAATTTCTTACTAAAAACCAGACAAAAGTGTTTATGCCGCATACCCACACGTGAGCAACGGCACTGAAACCATATACACTTACTATCGACAGCGCGAGCGGTTGGCGGGCATGCTGTCCACGGCCAACGGATGCAGCACTATGGAAACGCAGAAGTAAAGCCGCCATTAACGGCCAGTTTTCAACTTGTAGATGGTGCATTTAATGCCTTTCGCCAAGTTGCTTTTTTGAAACATAACCACGCCTTGCCACAAGCAAAAGGGGGCAGGATTTCAGATTTTATCGTACCTTTGTGCCTACTTCGCACATGGGCGGAGTGTTTATCGTGGTTTTACAGCACAAAGGGTATAAACCCCTCTCCATTTACAGGAACATTAAAAGTCAAGACATCTTCACGGTTGAGAACAACAAACAATGCCACGAAAGTAGAATTGTTGAGGAGAGTTTTTATGCCAGTAGCCACGACAAGTAAGTTTACAAAATGGGCAATTGGCAAGTTTCTGCGGAGGCGAGTTAACCTAGTAGCTACCAACTTGTAACCGAAAGAACACGCAAAGCTATCAAATGGTAAAGCCGCCCACACGCGCATTGGAAAGAAAAACACAACGCAAGGCTTTGTAGTTTTAGGTTTTTGCACTATATTTGCACTTAATATAGACTAGATGCAATAAGACACCTGAAATGAAAGAATTTGTAATATCCGAGGTTAAGGCCGAAACCGCCGTGTTGGTGGGACTGATAACGCAACAGCAAAACGAGGCCAAGACCAAAGAATATCTCGACGAATTGGAGTTTTTGGCCGACACGGCAGGCGCCGTTACGGTGAAACGGTTCACGCAAAGGCTTAATGCGCCTAGTATGGTTACATACGTGGGCAAAGGCAAACTCGAAGAGATAAAGCAATATATATTGGCCGAAGAAGAGGCCGAACGCGAAGTGGGAATGGTTATTTTCGACGATGAGTTGTCGGCTAAACAAATGCGCAACATCGAAAAAGAACTGAACGTGAAGATACTAGACCGCACTTCGCTCATCCTAGACATCTTCGCCATGCGCGCGCAAACGGCAAATGCCAAGACACAAGTGGAGCTGGCGCAATACAGATACATGCTGCCAAGGCTGCAACGACTGTGGACCCACCTTGAAAGACAGGGTGGCGGCTCGGGCAGCGGCGGCGGAAAAGGCTCGGTGGGACTACGTGGACCTGGCGAAACGCAGCTCGAAATGGACCGCCGAATTATCCTCTCGCGCATGGCCTTGCTGAAAGAACGGTTGGCAGAGATTGACAAACAAAAGACTACACAACGCAAAAACCGCGGTAGGATGGTGCGCGTGGCACTGGTGGGCTACACCAACGTGGGCAAAAGCACCATCATGAACCTGCTTGCAAAGAGCGAAGTGTTTGCCGAAAACAAGCTTTTCGCCACGCTCGACACGACAGTAAGGAAGGTGGTGGTTGAAAATCTGCCCTTTCTCTTGGCCGATACCGTGGGCTTTATACGCAAGTTGCCCACCGATTTGGTTGACTCGTTCAAGTCGACACTAGACGAAGTGCGCGAGGCCGACTTGCTTGTGCACGTGGTAGACATATCGCATCCCGACTTTGAAGAGCAGATTGCGGTGGTGGAAAAGACACTAACCGAACTGGACTGCGCCGACAAACCCAGCATGATTGTGTTTAACAAGATTGACAACTACACCTTCGTGAAGAAAGATGAGGACGACCTTACACCCGCAACTAAGGAAAATATGACCCTCGACGACCTGAAACGAACGTGGATGGCACGGCTAAACGACAACTGCATATTTATTTCGGCACGCGAAAAAACCAATGTCGACGAACTGAGAGACAGGCTATACGCCAAAGTTCGCGAACTGCACGTGCAGAAATATCCCTATAACGACTTTTTATACGAAATGGAATGATATACCGATTACTTACCGATGAGGAAATAACCCTGCTAGAAGACCACGGCTGTCAGGCCGAGAACTGGGAGGCAATTATGGTGGCCGAAGACTTCAAACCCACCTACGTGCACGACGTTACCTTTTATGGCGACATCAGGTTGGGCGTGTTCGAGAAGAACATCGAGGTTAGTAGGGGGTTCCTTAAACATTCGGGCTTGCGCAATGCCACGCTCCGCAACGTGTGCATTGGCGACAACAGCTTGGTGGAGAACATCGGTAACTACATCAACAACTATTCCATCGGCGAAGAATGCTACATCTCTAACGTTAGCACGATGGAAACAATGGAGGGCGCAACGTATGGCGAGGGAAACCTCATATCGGTGCTTAACGAGGTGGGCGAAGGCAATGTTACGCTTTTCGATGGGCTGAATAGCCAGCTGGCCGCATTCATGGTGAAACACAATGCCGACAAAGAACTGCGCGAAAGGATAAGGCAAATGATTGCCGAAGAGCTTGAACGCACCCTACCCGACCGCGGAACGATTGGCTTTGGCGTGAAAATAGTGAACACGCGCGAGGTGGTGAACACCATCGTACAAGACAATTGCGAGGTGAACGGCGCGGCAAGACTATTCGATTGCTCGCTGCTTAGTGCGGCAGGTTCGGGCGTATATGTGGGCAGCGGCGTTATTTGCGAGAACTCTATCGTGGCCGACGGCTCTTCGATAACCAACGATTGCAACCTGCAAGACTGCTATGTGGGCGAGGCTTGCCAGCTAACCAATGGCTTTACGGCATCGGCCAGCGTGTTTTTTGCCAACAGCTACATGAGCAACGGCGAGGCCTGCGCCGCCTTTTGCGGTCCGTTCACGGCCAGCCATCATAAAAGTTCGCTGCTCATTGGGGCCATGTTCTCGTTTTATAACGCAGGTTCGGCCACCAATTTCAGTAATCATGCCTACAAGATGGGACCCATGCACTACGGCATTTTGGAGCGTGGAACAAAGACGGCAAGCGGTGCTTACATCCTAATGCCCGCCAACATCGGGGCTTTCTCGGTGTGTTTTGGCAAGCTAATGCACCATCCCGACACGCGCAACATCCCCTTTTCGTACCTCATTGCCTATGGCGACATCATGTATCTTGTGCCGGGGCGAAACCTAAACACCGTGGGCTTGTATCGCGATGTGCGCAAATGGCCCAAACGCGACATACGTCCACGCAGCGGACAAAAAAGCATTGTAAACTTTACTTGGCTTAGTCCGTTCACCGTTAACGAGATGTTGCAAGGCAAGCAGATACTAGAAAAACTGCGCGAAGCCCAAGGCGAGAACGTGGCTGAATACAATTTCAGGGGATATGTGATAACCAACAACTCGCTAAACATCGGCTTGCGCAACTACGACATGGCCATCAAGATGTTCTTGGCGCGTTGTGTGAGGAAGTATGGACCAACCGACCCCGCATCGACCACCGGCTGGAAGCAGTGGAGCGACCTGTCGGGTCTGCTGCTGCCAGAAAGCGAAGAGCTTAGACTTATCGAAGAAATAAAGAACCGCGAGATAACCGACATACAACGAGTAACCGAACGTTTCGGCGAGATTGGCGAGCGTTACGAGCAATACGAATGGGCCTTCGCCTACCGTCTGATAAACGAATACTACGGCATCGCACAGCCCACACACGCCGATTGGCAAGACATCATCGACCAAGGGCGCGAGGCCAAGCGGCAATGGATTGCCACAATAAGGGAAGATGCCTTGAAGGAATACAAGTTGGGCGATGTGGAAGAGGATGTATATCGCGGATTTGTGGAACAGCTAAATAAGGAAACCGAATAATATCAACAAAACAAATCTTATCGTATGAGCATTAAATCGATTTTGGTTGCCTTGCTCCTAACAGGAGCGGCAACAGCCATGCAAGCAAAAGATTACCAGTACCAAACGGTGAAAGGCGACCCAACGGGGACACGCATTTACACCCTGGACAACGGGCTGCGCGTGTATCTCTCGGTAAATAAGGAGACACCGCGCATTCACACCTACGTAGCGGTAAAGACGGGAAGCAGAAACGACCCCGCCGAAACTACGGGCTTGGCGCACTATCTGGAACACCTGATGTTTAAGGGAACGAAACAATTCGGCACGACAGATGCCGAAAAAGAAGCACCCCTGCTGAAAGACATCGAAGAAAGGTACGAAAAATACCGCACGCTTACCGACCCCGAACAACGCAAAAAAGCCTACCACGGCATAGATAGCGTGTCGCAATTGGCTGCCAAATACTTCATCCCCAACGAATACGACAAGCTGATGTCGTCTATCGGAGCCGAAAAAACCAACGCATACACCAGCAACGACGTTACCTGCTACACGGAAGACATCCCCGCTAACGAAGTGGACAACTGGGCAAAAATACAGGCCGACCGTTTCCAAAACATGGTTATACGCGGTTTCCACACCGAGCTGGAGGCCGTTTACGAGGAATATAACATCGGACTTACACGCGATGGCAACAAAGTTTGGCAAGCCGTTTCGAAGTTGTTGACACCTACACACCCCTACGGAACGCAGACTACCATCGGTACACAAGAGCATTTGAAGAATCCTTCGATTGTAAATATCAAGAATTACTTCAACCGTTACTACGTTCCCAACAACGTTGCCATCTGCATGGCGGGCGACATGGACCCCGATAAGGTTATCGCCACCATCGACAAATACTTCGGTTCGTGGAAGAAAAGCGATAACCTCTCCTTCCCACAGTTCCCCAAACAAAAGCCACTTACGGCTCCGAAAGACACCACCGTTATGGGTCCGGAGGCCGACGAGCTGATGGTGGCATGGCGATTTGACGGCGGTAAGTCGCTACAAGGCGACACTTTGGACGTGATTGCCAACATCCTAAGCAACGAAAAGGCCGGATTGATGGACATTAACCTGGCCCAAAAGATGAAATATCTTGGCGGCGGAAGCATATCTTTTCAGCTAGCCGAATATGGTTTGCTGGGATTATGGGCATCGCCCAAAGAAGGACAGAGCCTTGACGACGTGAAAAAACTTGTTTTGGGAGAAGTAGAGAACTTAAAGAAAGGCAACTTCTCCGACAACCTCTTGCCCGCCGTTATCAACAACATGAAGTTGGAGTACTATCACGCGCTAGAAAAGAACAAAGACCGAGCCGACCAATTTGTAGATGCCTTTATCAACGGCAAAGACTGGCAGACGGTGGTTGGAAGGCTCAACCGCATATCGAAGATGACCAAGGCACAGATTGTGGCCTTTGCCAATAAGCACCTGAACAACAACTACGCGGTGGTTTACAAGCGACAAGGCGAAGACACCACACAAAAGAAAATAGACAAACCACAGATAACGCCCATCCCTTCGAACCGCGATTTGCAAAGCGACTTCGTGAAAGAAATCATCGCCAGCAAGACTACGCCCATCGAACCGCGCTTTGTAGACTTTAACAAAGACCTAGTAAAGACGAAAACGAAGAAAGGCTTGCCCGTGCTTTACGTGCCAAACAAGGACAACGGACTGTTTACTTTGGCCTTCCACTACGACTTCGGAAAGGAAGCCGACAAGCGTTTGGACATCGCAACCGAGTATCTGGACTATCTTGGTACCAACAAATTGACGCCCGAACAGGTGAAACAACGTTTCTATCAGCTGGCTTGCGATTACAACATATCTGCAGGAGCCGACAATTTGAACATCACCATCACCGGCCTTAACGAGAATATGCCCAAGGCTTTGTGGTTGGTTGAACACCTGTTGGCCAATGCTAAGGTAGACAATGCTGCCTACAAGCAACTTGTGGAACTGGTAAAGAAGGGACGCAAAGACAGCCGAAGCAACCAAGTGTCCAACTTCATGGCCCTCGCGGCTTACGGCATGTATGGCCCATACAACACCGTTCGTAACGTGATGACCAACGCCGAGCTAGACAAAACTAACCCGCAAAGCCTGCTCAACCTGCTTAAAGGCCTACGGAACTACAAGCACGAGGTGCTTTATTGCGGACAATCTACCCCCGAAGAACTGGTAAAAGCAGTTGACGAGAATCACGCCATCGGCAAGACACTGGCCAACGTACCACAAAACAAGGCCTACACCAAGGTGCAAACCAAAGAAAACGCGGTGTGGATTGCACCCTACGAAGCCAAAAACATCTACATGATGCTGTACAACAATAGCGGAAAAGGCTGGAACTTAGAACAGCGTCCGATGGTGTACCTGTTTAACGAATACTTTGGAACGGGTATGAACAGCATCGTTTTCCAAGAGCTAAGGGAAACTCGCGGATTGGCATACAGTGCCTCTGCACGCTATAACACCCCTTCGAGAGTAGGCGAAACGGAGTCGCTACAAGCCAATATCATCAGTCAGAACGACAAGATGATGGACTGTGTGAAGGCCTTTAACAGCATCATCGACGAAATGCCGCAAAGCGATAAGGCCTTCGAACTGGCCAAACAGGCTTCGATGAAACGCATCGCCACCGAACGTACAACGAAGTTTGGCATCATCAACGCTTACTTGCAAGCACGTAGGTTGGGGCTGGATTTCGACATCAAAGAACGCATTTACAATGCGCTGCCCAAGATTACGCTCAAAGAGATGGTTGAGTTTGAAAAGCAGACAATGGCCAAAAAGCCCCTGCGCTACCTCATCTTAGGCGACGAGAAGAACCTCGACATGAAGGGATTGGAGAAGATTGGCAAGATTAAAAAGCTAACAACCCAAGAGATTTTTGGATATTAAGTAGTGAGGTTGTGAGATGCTGAGTATGTGAGTTCATAAATTTGTGGGGGTGTTTATCCATTCCTTGCATGCGCCATGAACTTACATACTCATACGCTCAAAGGCTGATGGGCTTACAAACTCATGGACTAACAAGCCCAAAAGCCATTGGCTTAAAGCAGGTTCTAAAAAATACCTTCGCTGTATTTTTAGCATTTAGCTGAGCAGGTTTTGCTTACTTCTTGAAGGAGCATAGTGAACTATATTACTGAAAGAGAAAGCAAAAGATGCCAGATAAAAGCAAAAAGACCGTGAAGAGCAATACAAGGAACAACAATTGAACCTTTGCAGGGATTTTTAGAACATGCCTTAACCCCTTAACTGCTTAACTCCTCAACTCCTTATTAAATATAAATACAAACATTATGGCACAAACACCCGAATTTAAGTACGCTCCCATGTTTCAGTTAGGCAAAGACGAAACAGAGTATTACCTACTCACTAAGGACGGCGTATCGGTTAGCGAATTTGAAGGAAACGAGATTTTGAAGGTGTCTCCCGAGGCCCTGACGATGCTCACCAACACTGCTTTCCGCGATGTTAACTTCCTTTTAAGGCGCGAACACAACGAACAAGTTGCAAAAATACTTACCGACCCCGAAGCCAGCGATAACGACAAGTACGTGGCACTAACCTTTCTTCGCAACGCAGAAGTGGCCGCAAAGGGCAAATTGCCTTTCTGCCAAGACACGGGAACGGCCATCATACACGGCGAAAAGGGACAACACGTGTGGACTGGCTTTTGCGATGAGGAGGCACTCTCTAAGGGCGTGTACAAAACTTACACGGAAGAGAACCTGCGCTACTCGCAAAACGCACCCCTCAACATGTACGATGAGGTGAACACACGCTGCAACCTGCCTGCACAAATAGACATCGAGGCCACCGAAGGCAAAGAATATCGTTTCCTTTGCGTGGTGAAAGGCGGTGGGTCGGCCAACAAAACTTACTTTTATCAGCAAACAAAGGCCTTACTGCAAAACCCAGGAACGCTGGTGCCTTTCCTCATCGACAAGATGAAAAGCCTAGGAACGGCAGCTTGTCCGCCATATCATATCGCCTTCGTTATCGGTGGAACGAGTGCCGAAAAGAACCTGCTCACCGTGAAGTTGGCCTCAACGCACTTCTACGACTCGCTACCCACCACGGGCGATGAGACAGGTCGCGCCTTCCGCGATGTGGAATTGGAGAAACAATTGCTAGAAGAAGCCTACAAAATTGGGCTTGGTGCACAATTCGGCGGCAAGTATTTTGCCCACGATGTACGCGTGGTGCGCTTGCCAAGGCATGGTGCATCGTGTCCTGTTGGCATGGGCGTGAGCTGCTCGGCCGACCGAAACATCAAGGCAAAGATAAATAAAGACGGCATTTGGATTGAGAAATTGGACGACAATCCCGGTGAATTGATACCCGAAGAAATGCGTCATGCAGGCGAAGGAAATGCCGTGAAGATAGACCTAGACAGACCCATGGCCGAGGTTCTCAAAGAGTTGAGCAAGTATCCCGTATCTACGCGCCTCAGTTTGAACGGTACCATCATCGTGGCACGCGACATCGCGCACGCCAAACTCAAAGCACGACTAGACGAAACGGGCGACCTGCCACAATATTTTAAGGATTATCCAGTACTCTATGCTGGTCCCGCGAAAACGCCAAAAGGTCTGCCATGCGGCTCAATGGGTCCAACCACGGCCAACCGTATGGACCCCTACGTAGACGAATTCCAAGACCACGGCGGCTCCATGATTATGATTGCCAAGGGAAACCGCACCCAAGTTGTTACCGACGCTTGCAAAAAGCATGGCGGTTTCTATCTGGGAAGTATCGGCGGCCCTGCTGCCGTGCTGTCGTTAAACTCTATCAAGAGCATCGAGTGTGTGGAATTCCCCGAAATTGGCATGGAGGCAGTGTGGAAAATCAGGGTAGAAAACTTCCCAGCCTTCATCCTCGTAGACGATAAGGGCAACGATTTCTTCACCCAGCTTAAACCGTGGAATCCTACGTGCAACCACTAATCTGCACCTATAAACATACATCGAGAAAGCGGGATGGTTATGAGAACCATCCCGCTTTTTATGTAAACGCATACCATATTTAACCCCAATGTATTGCTGTCTGGTAAAGCTATTTTCTCCCAACCTGTGCCAGAGAAATCGCTTTATCCCAAATCGTGCGTTGAGCCTGTGTAGATTTTGTGTATTGTTGAACATGTTGCCTGCATTATTCTTGAAGACGTGGCGGACTACGTTGAGGAAATAAGACAGGCAAGATGCCGACAAGCAAACGAAAGAAGAACAGGAAACGAAGGAAACAGCCTAAAACATTTAACAAGCGACCGATTGGGGATAAATATAAATGAAGGCGAGCTTACAGCACCTGCCATAAGCTCGCCATCTTGTGTTTAGATGTGATAACTCTCGTTGTCAAAATCCTCGTTCTCCTCAAAATCTTCCTCAAACATGTCTCCTGGCTTGGCGCCAGGTTCGTCTGATTGGAACGAGCCTGCGGCCAAGTGGACTTCTGGTAAGAGTTGCTCCGCCACGATATGCGGCGTTATATACTTCTTCCTTTTCATCGTCTATCGTGTTTTAGTTAACAATCATCTTCTTTCCGTTCACCAGATATACGCCTGGCGAGAGATAGAACGTGCGCGTTTCGCCTGCCTTTATCATGGCACGTGCAGCACATTGACCAGACACCGTATATATAGTTAATGGGACATTCTTTGTTGCTTCGGCGGTAATCTGACCGGTAGAAACCGTTACTTTGAGCACCACCTCTTCCTGCACGTCGTCAATGCCTGTTGACGTAGCCTCTTCTTCCCCATCGAAACTAATCTCGAACGAGTTGAGCGACTTAGCCAAGTGTAGTCCTTGGTTCTCAAAATGGAAGAACGTACGGAAGGGGAAGAGGAACAGTTGCGACTTTTTGAGGTTCTTGAATGCCACAAATCTGTCGAGCGAGAAGTAGAACACCATTTCGTTTCCAGTCTTGTTCAGCACACGTCCAGAGTAGGTGTAATAGCTCTTGAACTTCACCGGCGAGTTGTTGAGCTTGCTTTGAACTTCGTAACTACCCACTACACCCGTTTGCGTGGTAGGCGTTTTCTCTATCAGTGCCCCTTTCTCGGTAGCCACGAACGAAACGTTGCCGTTGCCATAGCCCTCGGCCACCATGACGATGTAAGGCATGTTGGCTTCGCTCTTAGGCACACCCGTAAGGTAATCGAACTTAGCCACAACATCGTAGTCGGCCCCTTCATGTTTCTTGTCTGACTTAAATGCAAGTGCGTTGGACTTCATCTTGGCCAGGTAGAACTTCGATTGCGTGCCAACAGCATTGCTGTGCATGGCACTTCCGTCTAACGACAGGGCGTAGGGCAGTACCACCGTTGCGTATTTCACGCGCCCCTTACCCTGCACGGTGACGTCGCGTGTGTAAGTGGCGTAGGCATCAGGCTTCAATTGTACGCTGTATGGCGTGAAGAATGGCATCTTATCGGTGAGTGTTACGTTGGAATGCCCATCAAAGCCCTTACCATCCGTGCGTTGTATGGCAACATTTTCAATGTTCGCCAGGCTTGCAGCCCTGTAAGGTAAGAATATCAGCGCGTTCTTAGACAACTTGCTGCGCAGGTCTTCCATCATCGGCTTCAACTTCTGCGTACTGTTCTCCCGAATGATGTCAAACAGGTTGGAATTGTCTACGTACAACACGTCGTTAAGGCTCTTTGGCACATTGGGGTCTGTTCCCTTAGCAATCGACTCTTTCATCACATCAATTATCTGCTTGAGCGTTAGGTAGCCATACTTGCTGGTTGCACCCACCTGGTGCTTGTTGCCCTCAAATCCCGACTCAGTAGTCTGGATTTCAGCACCCACCATCGGTGTAGACAGATAGTGATTGTTGGCCGCATCCTTGTAATACATCGGTTTGTCGTAAATGGAATGCCACTTCACCTTTGCCTTATAGTTGGCTATTTTCAGCTTGATTATCGTATGATAATAGGCGAAAGCCCTGTGTTGTTCCTTGGTTGTAGGCGCAATGTTGTAGCGCGTTTCGTCGGTGGTGTAGAGATACATGGTCTTTGTTTCGTTGTCTTGCAACTGTGCATTCTCTTTCACAAACTTACCTTTCTCAAAATGGCTATGCTTCACTCCGCCTATTTCCGTCACTACTTCGCCGGTCATCTTCTTATAGGCCGCCATAGTGAATTGGCGTTGGGTGAAATAATTAGATTGCTTTCCTACCGAGGTGTTAGCCAAATCGGCCGCATTGTTAAAGGGGAAAGCAATGTTTCCGGCCAAAGCAACTTTCACTTTCTTTTCGTAATCGTAGTTGGCCACGATGTCTTTATGTCCATACAGGTCGTCGGCCACCGCATCATAATACTCTGACGCCACGAAACTATATCGCGAATTGTGCGTACCCGGATTGTTAAGGTAAGTTTCATCGGCAAAGTTCGACTTCAAGTTACGGAACGAGAACTGCAATTTTGTCTTGTCGGAGAACCCAACGGGAACTCTGTATATGAACTTCTCGCCACCCAATTCAAAGTTCGTGGCTTCGAATGTACGCACCTGTTCGGTATTGTCCTTACCCTCACAAACCACATCTACTGAGGATATGTACGGGTTAAGGTTCTCCATAAAGACGGATATGTTAACCAACGCGGTAGTTGGGTTACCAGGGGTAAGCGATTCTACCTTTATCTTCACGGCATCGTTATTAAACTTGCCAATCTTGATGGTTCCATCCGAAGAGCCCATCGTAATTGTTTTTGTTTGTGTAAGTGGGTCAGACGGTTCACCTGTTGGGCCGAACACTGTAAGCTTATACCCTGTGGAGGTTTTGAAGTCGTCTAGTTCTCCTTTTTTGGGGAAGGCATAGCTGCCATGAAAAGCATAATTACTGAATAATGCCTTTTTGTGCAATGCTCCCCTTAAGAAGCATTTTTGTTTATGGCGGTCCCAGAAATAAGGTTTCCCATCCTCCCAAAGAAATTTCACATGCTTGTTATCAGGTGTCATTGTGATAGACTTGTCGCTGGCAGCTGCATCTTGGTCACAAAACATGTAAATGGGTTTTCCATTCTTTATAGTAAAGAGTTCGTCGTTCATCGTCCGATGCCAAATTACCTTCCTGGCCATTTGCCATTCACAATTCTCATCCAAATAATAGTCGTGGCCAACAAACTTGGTTGTGAATGTAAATCCGGGAGACTTGAACTGCCCTTGTTTATAATCCACCTTAACACCTACAATGCGGTAGCCTACGTCTATCTGGCTTTCTCCCTTTTCAGAGAACACACTGGCCTTTGTGGGAGCTTCCACATAATATGTGGCGTTATCCAAGGCGTACCACTTCTTTCCACCGCTGATTACTTGTCGAATGGTTTTGTGTCCGTTCTCTGCCTTCCACGTCTTGCCGTCGTGTGCATCCTCCTGATAGAGTTTCACACTAGCAGTCATAGAACGGCCCTTGTATTGGTCGTAGCTATAAAACGTTTTGCCGGCCTTGGTGTGCTTCTCCAACTTTCCCACATCGGTCTTGCCAAGCTCGAAGTCGTTGTCTGCCAAACTGACTTTGGTTTCATTCTCCAAAGTTTGTTCCAGTTTGTATTCAAAAGCGTCGTGAGCCGTGAAAGTTAGTTCGATACTTTCGTAGGTAAATGCGGCCAAGTGTCCATTAGACATGTTGCCAGTGAAACAAAAGTAAATAATGTTCCCCATGTCGGGTGCTTGCCTTTGTATGGCGTATGTCCTTCCAGGCTGGTTCTTGTGGATAATTACCTTCTCTCCTGGCCGATAGGCAGGTATTTCCATGGTGTGTCCCTCTTTTATAGCTGCCCTATCCACCTCTCCGAATATCCAGTCGATGTCGCGCCCAAATCGTAGGGTAGCAGGAAACACGTCGTCGAGTATTTTCTTGTCGTTGGGCATCTTGAGGTTATCCCTGATAACAATCTTATAACCCGTTATCTTATAACCCTTGGGTAATGCAATGGCCGAATAGTTGGGCGAGACCCCTGTACAATGCACTAGCTTATTTTTATAGTAAACAAAGTTACAAGTATGGTTTCCCAACATACCATCGGGCGATATGACGGCCTCTTCTGAACACGAGTAGCTGATAGGCAGCTGCTTGTGTTGCCACAGCGACCCATAGCCTGCTTGGAAGCCAACCTCAAGTGGATTGTGCGTATAGGCTGTTATTAGATTTCCCAATGCAGGGCTGATGGTTGCGTTTTGTGCCGACAGCGGCACGCCATGCCAAGCCAAAAATAAGGCTACGATTAGCAATAACGGATAGTTTCTGAACTTCCGCAAAGTGTAATACATTTTCATAATAGATACTTTTTTCAGTTATGTCATCATGATATTTCCCCGAACTTTTGCTATGGCTTTCGCCATCAACGAGTCATATCAGCTTTAATTAAACCGAGTTCGAGTTTCTGTTCGATGTGGTTTGCTTTTCATGGCTATCACTTTCCTCTCTCCCTAAAACTCTCTTCTCATTGTTGGCGGCGATGCCGCCTAGTCTCGCATGGCCAATCACTCTCTATTGCTTCGCGTTCTGCATGGCGGGCGAGTTGGTCTTAAATGATTGTAATGGTGCTTTTATGCCTTTATTGCACACCATCAGCACACCACAAAGATAATCATTATTTTACAACTAACAAGAAATCAAATGCTAAATATCCTTTCTTACACATATATTAATACGAACCCTATCTTTTTTAAATCATTTACACACAAATCGGTTTGTTTCCGTAGAAACTATCAACCATAATTGCTCAACGCCTTGTGTTGACTTAACCCCCAACCGGGTGTTAGACCGCTTGTCAGCAATTTTTAGGTTGCTTCCATCGCTTCCTGTTCATCTTTCGTTTGCTTGTTGGCATTCTTGCCGGTCTTATTATCTTAACGTAGCTCGCTACGCCTTCAAGGACAAGACAGGCAAGAATGCCAACAATCAAATAAGCCTACACATTCTCTAACGGCCGATTTGGGTTCAACAGAAAGAGAGCGGCAGCCACTTATGGGACAATGACGGCTATGCTATTAGAGAAGTTGCGCAAAACACATACTTATGCGCTACACATATTGGGTTTTCACAGCCAGCCCCCGCAAAAGCCAATGACGAGCTCACAGCACCTGCCATAAGCTCGTCATCTTGCGTTTAGATAGGATAACTCTCGTTGTCAAAATCCTCGTTCTCCTCAAAATCTTCCTCAAACATGTCTCCCGGCTTAGCCCCTGGTTCGTCTGATTGGAACGACCCAGCAGCCAAGTGGACTTCCGGTGAGAGCCCCTCCACCACGACATGTGGCGTTACATATTCCTTCCTTTTCATCGTTATCAGTGTTTAGTTAACAATCATCTTCTTCCCGTTCACTAGATATACGCCCGGCGAAAGATAGAACGTGCGCGTTTCGCCTGCCTTTATCATGGCTTTTACAGCACATTGGCCAGACATTGTATATATAGTTAATGGAACATTCTTTGTTGCTTCGGCGGAGATTTGGCCCGTAGAAACGGTTACTTTAAGCACCACCTCTTCCTGCACGTCGTCAATGTCTGTTGAAGTCGACCCCTCCTCACCATCAAGACCTATCTCGAACGAGTTGAGCGACTTAGCTAAGTATAGCCCTTGATTCTCAAAATGGAAGAACGTGCGGAAGGGGAATAGGTACAATTTTGGCTTGTTGAGATTCTTGAATGCCACAAATCTGTCGAGCGAGAAGTAGAACACCATCTCATTCCCTGCCTTGTTCAGCACGCGTCCAGAGTAGGTATAATAGCTTTTGAACTTGACTGGCGAGTTGTCGAGCTTACTTTGAACTTCGTAACCACCTACCAAACCCGTTTGCGTGGTAGGCGTTTTCTCTATCAGTGCACCTTTTTCGGTAGCCACGAACGAGACGTTACCATCTCCATAACCCCCTGCAACCATTACGATGTAAGGCACATTGGCTTCGCTCTTGGGTATACTCGTAAGGAAGTCGAACTTAGCCACAACGTCGTAGTCGGCTCCTTCCTTCTTCTTTTCCGACTTAAGCGTAAGCGCATTAGACATCATCTTGGCTAAGAAGAACTTCGATTGTTGACCCACCGCATTGCTGTGCATCGCGCTTCCGTCTAGCGACAGGGCGTAGGGCAGCACCACACTGGCGAACTTCACACGCCCTTTGCCCTGAACAGTTACATTCCGCGTGTAAGTGGCATAGGCTTCTGGTTTCAGTTGTACGTTATATGGCGTGAAGAATGGGTGCTTATCGGTTAGGATGATATTTGAATGCCCATCAAAGCCCTTACCATCTGTGCGTTGTATGGCCACATTGTCGATACTTGCCAAGCTTTCGGCTCTGTAAGGTAAGAATATCAGCGCATTCTTAGCCAGTTTTCCACGCAGTTCCTCCAGCATCGGTTTCAACTTTTGGTCGTGTGTTTCGGGAATCACGTCAAACAGCTTGGAGTTGTCGACATAAAGCACTTCACTAAGGCTCTTGGGCACATCATAATCCGTTCCCTTAGCTATCGACTCCTTCATCACGTCGATTATCTGTTTGAGCGTTAGGTAGCCAAACTCGCTGGTTGCACCGAGCTGATGCTTGTTGCCCTCCATTCCCGACTCAGTCGTTTGTATTTCTGCACCCACCATCCTCGTAGACTGATAATGATTTTCAGCATTATTCTTGTAATACATGGGCTTATCATAAACCGACTTCCACTTCACCTTAGCCTCGTAGTTACCAATTTCGAGCTTTATCACCGTATGATAGTAAGCAAAAGCCCTGTGTTGTTCCTTGGTAGTAGGTGCAATGTTGTAGCGCGTTTCATCAGTGGTGTAGAGGTACATGGTTTTGGTTTCCTTATCTTGCAGC
>ERZ773067.958-NODE-958-length-16065-cov-3.827358_pt1 | contig 16065 bp, 4 predicted proteins | sample MGYA00580622_ERZ773067 | MGnify/ENA primary metagenome ERZ773067 (study PRJEB29015, sample SAMEA2737998) | human oral metagenome | biome: human oral; feature: human-associated habitat; material: dental | place: China | collected 2113 ...
AAAGTTCTAAAAGTGGTACCTGAACTGTAACTTGTAATGTTTAACTCTTCGAAAAAAACGGACAGGATTAACACATTTCTTAGTAAGAATAAGAGTAAGCAGAACATAAAAACCCCCTGCCGGATTTCTCCGACAGGGGGTCTATCAGACCTTATTTAATTCCAAACTCCTCTTTCGTTTACATTGTAACCGTCAGGGGTTTTTTCGTTTTGGTACATTGCACCATATGGTTTTCCGCCCTGGCCTGATGCTGTATTTAAGTAATAATACTCATTTCCTATCTTCACCCAACCGGTAAGCATTTCACCGCCATCCGGGTTAAGATAATACCATTTTCCGTCATCCAAGATCCATCCGGTCTTCATCTCACCGAAGAAGCCGTTGTTATCGGTTGAAAGATAATACCACTTATTTGTAGCATCATCATGGAACCAGCCTGTGTTCATTATATTGTCTGAACCGAAGTGATACCATGCCGCCTTGGTTTGACCCTCATATGTGTAGTTTAAATAAGCCCATCCTGTAAGTTTTCCGCCGTTTGTAAGGTTAAATACCCACTTGCTTAACTTCAGGTTGTTTTGTGCATCCGCATAATTTATAAGTTCCCAATTTCCGTCATAGCCCACTTTAAGGCCGGTTTTTGCTTTGTTGTCGGCATTCTTCCTGGAAGAGCCGCCACCGCCGCCTGAGCCGCCACGACCGCCACGGCCTCCACGACCGCCGCCACCATTGTTATTATTGTTATTATTGTTCTTATTATCAGGTGTAGGTACCGGTGTTGTACTAACGCCAAATTTTCTAAGGATAGCATTAAGTTCTTCAAGTACCTTTGCAAGTTCTGATGATACCGCCATATTTGGAGCGGACTTTGCAAGAAGTGCTCTTGCCTCAGCTACCTTTGCCTGCAATGCAGCCACGTCTGCGGCATTATACTTACTTGTATCAATTTTATCAGCCTTTGATAAGCTGTCATTAAGTCCCGATACCAACTGATCTCTGTAAGCCTGATCATTTGTATAATAAATGTAAACAGTTGTATCTGCATTTATTACATCTGTCTCGCTTACATTTCCCGTACCGTTTGCAGTCTTTTTAAGTCCCACATAGGTCCAGGTAAGACCTGTATTTCTGTCCTCAACCTTTGCTCCGGCTGCCGGAATCACACTTCTATACTGACTTGCCGCCGTATTAAGTGCCTTTCCCGGGGTAACCTGTGCTGTTGCAACTGTATTTCCTGTAATTACATCTACAAACTTAACCATGTGAGCCACCGAACTGTATCCGAATACATACTTCTCACCGTTAAGGAAGTTATATCTGAACAGTCCATCAAAGCCTGATACAGGATTTACCTGACTCTCGGCATCACTTAGTCTGTCCGCATTGCTTCCTGATGCAAGATGATGAAGCATATATGTGCGACCGCTGTCCTCCAATGCTCCCATATTTACATATGAACTGAGTGGCAATGTAGGATCTGCATAATCCTGCCATGTTCCGCCTACTTCCTGCTGAACCTTGGCAACTATGCTCCAAAGTCCTGTGTATGTCTCGTCTGTAATAGTATCCTGAATGCTTGCTCTGTCCGCATTGCTTACACGGGTTCTGTTAACAACCACTCTGAAGTTTCCGGCAATATTAAGTAATGGATTCTCCACACCTACGCTTCCCGGCTGACCTACCGCACCATCTGATCTTATAGCATCATTTCCGGATATCGGAGCCCAGTTACTTAAATCATTCTCATACAATGCTTTTACGACAATTCTGCCCTTTGGCATTGTAAATCTGATAGTTGTACTTCCGTCATTTGACAGATTTAAAGGACGACCCAGAACAAATTCCCAGTTGCTTGTAAATACATTTGAACCGCTTATCGGATTTGCACTAAGTTCAACCACTGTTCCCGCAGGTACATTCTCAAGATCGAGTCCTGCCGGAGACACATTGCGGATGTCTGAAGGATTTACCACTGTAATGATATTTTTAAGATCCGCCGCTACAAAGTCAAGTCCGTTATGTGATTCAGGTGTTGATGTTGTATCCGATGTAGGTCTTGTAACCAGTGAATATCTTCTTCCCGGTGTAAGACCCGGTACGGTAAGTGTATTACCGCTTGGTGTAGTCCAGTTTGCAACTACATTTCCCTGATCATCTATGACTGCATACTGCTGTCCCGGAGTTACAGGTGATAAAACCATCTGATTAAGATTCGGATCTGCCGGATCTGTCTGTACGCTTGGAGTCAGTGCAATAGGTGTTGTAACAGCTCCGCCTGAACTTAATGGAGCTGAAAGCATACTTGATGAAACGCTTGATACATTATCCCCTACATTCGGGTTTGCATCAGGTGCAGCCTCATACACTGTATATGCTGTATCCGGAAGTATTCCGTTTCCTGAAATAACTCCGCCGTTTGCCTGTAATTCATTGTTTGATACTACAGCTACAATACGGCCTGAAGCATCCGCTACAATGTAGTTTACTGTAGGGTCACTGTTAAATGATGAAACTATAATTTCTGCGGCACCTGTTGTACTGTTAATTGATGCATCAACTGTAGGTTGATCAAGTGTAAGCGGAGATGTTGATACCGCTCTTGCTACAAACACACTTCCGTTAGGATACTGTGCCACATCGGTTGCATTGTTAATTTCAACAAGTCTTGTACCGGATAAGTGATACCACTTGACAGCATATCCTGCATCCGCACTTGCTGAAGGTCTTACTCCGATAAACTCGGCAGCAATTGCCGGATCATCAGGATCAAGATCTGCCCACTGAATTACTCTCGGGTTTCCTGCAAGATCCAAAGGATAAATTGATCCTGTTACAGGACCTGCCGGTGTCATATCTCCATGGCTTCCGTCAAATCTGAAGGTAAAGTCAAGCCAGCTGCTGCTATGCTCAAACTTCGCAACCAAACCTGCTCCCGGATCTGCCAAATGATAAGGTGTAGTGGATAAGTATGCACCTGTAGCATCAGTTACCTGTGTACCGGTATTTACATCAAAGTATCCCTTAAACTCATATCCTGCACCTGCCACTGCATGAGGCAGCACTGTTGTTAAAGGTATATCCACTGAATTATCTGTATTTACAGGAACATTTATAGCGTTTGCATTGGAGTTGTCATATGGATGATTTGTTCCCACTGCAAAAGCCGGATCTTCCAATGAACCGTTACCCTCGGTCTGGAACATAATCTGTGCCCAGAAGCCCGGAAGTCTCGGATATGTAACTGTAACCACATATGAATCTGAACCTAAATCAGCCGCCGCTACATTGTTTGGAAGATCAGGTACCACTCCCGCAGTTCCCGGTGTTCCGCCTGAAATGCTGAATGTAGGTGTACCGTATCCGTCAGCATTAAGGTTTGGATATGGTATTGTTATTGAGGTATTGACTGAGCCTAAGGTCTCAATCATTCCGTCATCTCCCACTGTCTTAGATGCCTTTGTGGCAACTAACGGTGTAAGGTCAACACCTTCCTGGCTTACATACTTTGTCTTAACATTAATTCTGTATGCCGGGTTAGGTACATAGGTATACTTTACAGTAACACCCTGGTTTGGCATCTTAGCTGCGGCATTCAGCACACCGCTTGTTAAAAAGCCGTTGGAATCTACGGTCTGATCAAGAAGTGCCAATGCAGATGTGTCTGTATCTGCAAGAGGACCTCCGTATCTTGCCTGGTTAATTGTAAGCATTGTATGCTTATATGCAGCCACCGTTCCTTCGTTTACAAAAGTCGCCGCCTGCAATTTATATCTTGATTCCGGGTTTCCTGTCGGAGGTGTAAGCAGGCTGCTCTTTGGCTCAATACCTGTAATAGTCTCCTCAGCCGCAAATGTATGGTTAAACTCCGACTCTGTGGAAACCACATTACCGTTTGCATCCTTAACCTCATGAACCACTGTAAGTCTTGACTTTTGGGTATTGTCAACAGAATACTTCATAACTGTGGTAAGGTCTCTGTTTACCATATTACCGCTAAAGCTTTGACCTGCCGCAGAATATACAAAACGATACTGGGCGGCCTCATCCTCACGTCCGTCTACAAGAGTGCCCGGATCAATATACTTACCTGTTCCGTAATCACCGGTTGTAGTTAAGTCCGCCGCCATACTTCCCGTTACAGGATTAGCGGCATTTGCTGAAAACAGTATGGCCTTTATCTCACCCTTATATCCGTAGATATTTAAAGGTCTTGCAGAAACCAGATTCATTGTATTACTGTCAACTATAGTGTTTACACTGTTATCGGTAGCACTGGGTGCAGTAAGCACTGTTGTTGACACCGGGAATGTACCGTTTGTCGTAAGAGGTGCATGAGTGTTTGCATCCGCATTTTCATGTAACTGTTTAAACTTAAAAAATGCATTCGGATCCGCCACAAATGCCGCATAATATGTAGTATCTTTATATGGCATGAATTTTGGCAGATGGTTTAATCTGGTCTGTGAAGGGTTCTTCTCAGGATCCTGAGCATACCATCCCTTTAATAAATATCCCGGGAAATTATAGTTTGACGGTCTTGTAGGGTTTGGAAGATTCGCTCCCGAAGTAGCAAGCCATATGGAATCCCAAAAAGGCATCTCACGATAACTCGCAGGACCTCCACTGGTAGGCGACTGATTATTTTCAAAAGTGTCCAACGGAAGTCCTCCCGGATTTGATGCGGCCATTGTCAAAGAGCCCTGAGTTCCGCTAAGTCCCTGAAGCGGCGTTCCTCCAAGGGCCGCATAGGTTTTACCCATGTCAAAGGATATGCTGCTGTCAGCCGCATACACCGGCATAGCCGGTGCCGGCAGGCTTAACACCATGCCGGCAGACAGCACTAAGGCTATCTTATTTTTTAACTTTATTTTCTTCATTGTTTCTCCTATGTCACTAATTTCTCTCACCGTTAGCGTTTACAGTTGCGCCGTCAGGTGTTTGCTCATTGACATACATTGATCCGAACGGTCTGGCATCTCTGTTTACCAGATTCCATCTGAATGCGTTATTATCCCATTCATAGGTATTTTGTTCCGGAGCAACAGCATTGAAGTAGTAGTTCTTTCCACCGATATTCTGCCATCCAAGAAGCATCTCACCGCTGTTATTCAGATAATACCATCTGCCATCCTGCGAGTCCTGATGCCAGCCTGTCTTTAAGATACCTGTAGTTTCATCCATATAATACCACTTACCTGCATCCATTACCCAGCCTGTTACCATCTGTCCCAATTCATTTCCTTCATTAGGATTCATAAAGTACCAGTTACCGTTCTTTGTATCAAATACCCAGCCTGTTGCCATTGTTGAATCCTTGTTAAAGTAATACCAACGTGATACTTCCTTGCCTGTGCTGTCTTTAAATGAGATCTTACCCCATATGTCATTAAGCAATGTTCCGCCGTTAAGAGCAAATGACCATCCGCCCGTTACCGGGTTTCTCTGCCAGTTACCGTCTGCACCGAGTACAAAGGCTCTGGTATTGCTGTTTTCATTAATTGCGGTATTTTGTTTTGACTTCTCTCCCGGAGCCAGAAGTTTACTTCCTCTTCCTGACGATGTACTTCCACCGCCGCTTGCGCCTCCGGTTCTTCTCTCTCTTGCACCGTCTCTGTCTTTTGAGAGCTGACTGTACTTATCTATAAGGGCTCTTAAAGCATCAATTGCTCTTTGAAGTTCCTCATAGTTTGCCTGACGAAGATATGTGCTTCCGTCAAGTGCTATAAGATCTCTTGCCTGGCGAAGTACTTCCACCGCATTTGCAATGGCTGCATTAAGTTCAGCCACCTCATCAAGCTTTAAGTAAGGATCTCCTGTAAGCTCTCTTGCCACTTCAATAGTCTTGTCAAGATCAATTCTTGCCTGTGCCACTGCCGGCTTATTATGAGAGTAGAATGCATAAACAACTGTCTTCTTTGTCACAGGTGATGCCGTATCATATACCTGTAATTTATCCTCGGCCTTTGACCAGTTCTCATAGGTATGTGTTACACCGTAGATATCATCAAATGGTGAAACAAGTGCATGTGCTGTCGCATTTTCGGCATAATCTGTAACTACAGTGTAGTCACTGTTATAAACGCTGTTCTCTACGCTGTCCTTCTTTCTAACCTTAAACTGCTTATAGAAGTTTCTGCTTGTATCGTTCAGATAACGATGATCAAGAACAGGTGTGTTGTCCACAAATGTAATCTTAAATGCCTTTGAGTAAACCATTACATAAGTATGTAAGAGATTTCCTGTAAACTTCACAAGTCCGGCATTATTAGCCACATCTGTAGTGATTACCGTATCAACAGGTGTTCCTGTTGTTACATCAAATAATTGATAGTCAAGCTGATCCACATCATTTGCAGGCAGCTGTGCAATTACATCCACTGTCGCATTTGATGCTGTAGCCATAATTCCCGCATCAACTCTTCTTCCGTCCACATATCTCTCAAGTTTTATATCAAGTGAATATGCTGCGGTATATGCATCCGGGTGATTTGATCCGGAAATCGATACAGGTTTTACAAGATTTGACTCCGCACTTGTGGTGTCTCTCTTATTAAAGATTACCTTGTAGTCCACTGTAGCTCCGTTTACAGAGTGAAGGGCTCTGTCTGCCGGAGTTGTAAGCAGATTTGCAAGTGCAGGGATCTGAGCCGGCTCAAGTCCGAACTCTCCAAGGCTTGCACTTCCTCTAAGGTCTTCTTCTACATTGGCGTCATCCCCGTCTATCTTAACCGGTTCATAAACCGCCTTTAATACTATATTTGAAGCTGAAAGTTTAAATGAATAGTCAGCCTGTGTAATGTTTCCGGTGATTTCTGTTGCTCTTCCGGCAAGTACCTTCCAGTATTTGAAAGGCTTTCCGTTTGCGTCAGTGGCATCTGCATGAATTGTTACAGTGTCTCCTGCATGTGCCTCATTAAAGGCATCCGCATTAACTGAAGTATCCTTTACAGATACTATTGTACCGTTTCTTGTTTCTACCACATATTTTTGAAGCTCAGCCATGTCTCCCGGATTTGCATTTATCTGGGTTCCGTCGGCAAGCTTATCTAACGGATTTGCAAGGGCATTGTCACCCTTCTTTCTTGCAACTACAGTGTAAGTTTCTCCCGGATTTAAATTAGAGAAGGTAACTGTTGCAGGATTGCTTCCAACCGGTGTCATCCATCCGTTATTGCTTCCCGGGTACTGTACTACATTTCCGCTTTCATCTATTAATGCATAGTCTGCATCCGGATCGGCAGGATTTACTACAATCTGTGCCATTCCGTCATTATTCGGGTCATATCCGATACTGTAGTTTCCGTCAACTGTAGGAATAAATACATCCTGCGGTGCTGAAACTGATGATCCTCTGATGCTTGATACAGGCTGTCCCACTGTCGCTACAGTGTCAGGGGTTCCTTCCTGTACATTATAATGTGCTCCCGGAATCATATTCGGAACTCTGGTGATATCTCCATTTGCATCACCGGTTACTACTGCGATTATATTTCCGTCAGGACTTGAAATCACATATACATTGCCCGGTGTTGTTCCTCTGATTTCAATCTCACCGCTTCCGTCACTTCCTATTCTTCCTACCGGTGAAATAGCACCCATGTTGGTTCCCCAAACATTAGGATCTTTTCCAAAGGTTGCTGTATAGGTAGCTCCGTTTGTAAGTGTACTGTTATTATTTATAACAGCAGCACCGTTTCTCCAGTTAAGGAAGAGATAGTTAATCTCAGGTGTATTTGTAGGCACTAAGCTTGCAATATCACTCCACTTATTGTCATAGTAGGTGTGAAGGCTTGCAGGTGCTGAGATAGTTCCATGAGCTCCTGCCGCAAAGTTAATGTCAACCCAGTATGCAGGATCTTCTACAAACTTGGCATAGAGTGTAACGTCATTATCAAATGTCATTACATCTGTTACAGGCACTGTTGCCGCCGCATCAAGATACCATCCTTCAAACTTGTAGTATGGTGCAGGATTTGCGACAGGTGTCGGAACACCGCCAAGGGCTTTGATCTTTGCAAAGGTATGTGCATTACCTGTTGCCGCTGCTGAATGATCGTCTTTAAGGAAGCTTGTTGTGGTTGCAGGTACGCTACCATAGTTATATGGTGCATTTGCCACTGCAAAATTCATTGTCTTCCAGAAAGCCGGATCTCTGTTTAATGTATAGCTAAGGTTTACACTTGATGAAGGTACAGGTCCTGTATAATTTCCCGCTCCGTCAAATGAACCTATTGCAGGTGAATCACTTGCAGATCCGAACAGATAACCGTAAACGCCCTGATACGGAACATTTATTGCTGATGAGTTCGGTAAATGTACAGGATTTAACTCTCCGATTCTTTCATTTGTAACTGAATCTATAAACTTCTGAATTGCAAAGTATCCTGTAGAGTTTGCATACTCATAACGGATTGTAACATCCTGGTTTGGCATAAATGCATTAAAGGTCTTATCGGCATTAAATCCCGGTGCAAGTCCGCCTGCAATCTGCATATCCGAAACTCTTAATATATCTGTACCTGTTACTGTATCACCGAGTGTGATTGTAGCACCGGTAAGAGTATAACCGAGAGTCTGTCTTGGGGCTGCCGAAATCGGAGCCTCCGCAGATCTTAAAACCTGTGTGCTGTTAAGTTCTGCACCTGTTACAACATCAATATGTTCAACTCTGAAAGTCTTTCTTACAGTCGGGTCAACTCTGTATGTATATTTTACAGAAGAACCTCCAACCGCCATCTGACCGTTATAGTTATTATTTGCATCAAGATAACTTGGTGAAGCCGGTGATTGAACCGCATTATACAGTCTGTATCCCGGAATATTTCTTGGAGAAGCTGTAATTACTCCAAGGAATGGATGTGGTGTTGTATTTGTTGCGAATGTTATCGGAACTGTAGGAGATGCATTCTTATGAATTACATCAAAGTTATAAGGTGTTCCCGATACATTCCACTTTGCAAAGTACTTTACAGTTCCTGCCACTACAGGGCTGTCAAGTCCTGTCTCACCGTTTGCTGCGGTTGTAATAATACTGTCACCTGTATCATATACTCCGTTATTATTGGCATCCGTATATTTAAACCATCCGCCAAAGTCATATCCGGTTCTTGATACAAGAGGAAGTGAAGCACTCGGTGCTCCTCCCGCCGGAGATACTATATCTGCAATAGCTGTAGGTGTTCCTCCTGCCGGGTCAAACTTAGCCACCGACTCATTTCTTACATAACGATATAATATCGCCACATCATTTCCCGGAAGATATCCTGAAATACCGCCTGAGGCATTTACTGAAAGTCCATGTCCTGCCGGAGTTATATCGGGGCTTGTAAGAACCACTGATGTTGCAGGATCAGTATATGATGCGGTATGCAAGTATGCCGGATCATTTAAAGGTGCTACAGCCATAGGCGCACCTGCTGTAGTCAGATTATTGGTTGTGTTTGAACCGGGCACTGTGGAGCCGTCCATTAATACATGGCTTACAGAATAGGTAACAGCAATAGCATTTAAGTTGACCTGAGTTCCCGAAGCATTACCATAGGCAGTACTCTGTCCAGGTCCCTTATCTGCGGTAAAGTTCTGTAAGTTATATGGAAGCGGAGCTCCCGCACCGTTATCGGCCTCTACAACTGTCACACCCGTAAGAGGTACAAGCTGTAATGATGAAAGTCCGATTCTTGATGCACTTGTAAGGTTTGCATTAACCTTTGCGGTAGTTCCTGAAGTGTCTATCATAAGGTTTGATGCACCGCCTGTATTTGAGACATTTCCTGAAATATTTACGGCACCTGACATTGTCACTACAGCACTTCCGTTTTTATTTACCGCACCTCCCATATATGAAGTGTTTCCGGTAATTGTACCATAGTTCATATTTAACTTAGCTGAACCTGATACATCAATGGCACTTGCCACTGTAGCATTTGCCACCGTGTCATAGATACCGTTATTATTGGCATCTACAAATGCCTCACCGATATCATACTGACCGTTTGAGTTGGCATCGGTGTAATCTTCCGCACCGTCCCATACTCCATTTGCGTTTACATCTGTAAAGGTCTCTCCCGTATCCCATCTGCCGTTTGAGTTGGCATCTGTAAATGGCTCAGGATCCATCGGAGAAATCTTATTGTTTTTAAGTACGGCACCTGTAAGAGTGTTTACCACACCGTCTTTTGCAAGTACAAGAGGTGATGTGATACCGTCCACACTGTTGCCTGAACCGTCCACAATTACATCCGTAAATGAAAGTGATGTTAATGGATCCTCCACTTTAAATAAAGGTCCTGTAAATCCGGCCGCTCTTTTTATAGAGAGCTGATTTGTTCTCTGTCCGTCAGAACCTACCTGTATAGGATATGCCGATACCTTTGAGTTGGTACTTGGATCAAGCACATAGTCCGTAGTACCGAAGGTTATGGACTTTCCTGCCGGAATAGTGATTGTTGAACCTAAGTCCACATCTCCCATTATATAGATATAAGTTTTTACAGGTGTTCTGCCACTGATTGTAGATACGGCCTTCTCAATGGTCTTATAAGGAGTGGACATAAATCCGTTTCCTGTAGTGTCATTTCCGTTTACAGGATCTACATAATATGTAGGTCCTCTCATAGACCATGCTATGGTTCCGGTCTTTTCCTCACCCGGGAGCAGGTCAAACTTTAATGAATATGCAAGACCTGAGTCAACTGATCCATATGTACCGCCCGGCATATATGATGTATCAATCAAATCATCTCCATAGTGATCAGGGAATATCCAATATTGTCCCACCCAGGTGGTAACCTTACTCGGATCTGAAGCATCACGCTTTTGCATTCCAAGATTCGGATACTGTGGGCTGTAGGTAAGCATATCAAATGAACCTAAGGTATAGGTACTCCAGTTATTTGCCTGACCGTGAATACCCTCATTCTTATCTCCGGTTCCGGTCTTTACAGTACCCCATATAGGTGCACCGTCATCTCCGGCAATCATGATATCGGTACCTGCGGCAAACCATACTGTTCTACCACCGTCAGTTCTTCCGGTATCTCTGATTTTGGTATTTGTTTCCGTTACATTTGTATTGGTATTTTTTACGGTATACTCTGAAAGAATATACTTACCGTCAGTAGTCGGCTTTACTGAAAATCTGATCTCCAGCTCTAAATCCGTAGCCGGTGAGGTACTTGTATCAAATACCCTTATAACCTCACCGTTTTTTATCTCACCGTCATAACTTGGATAGAACGCAACTCCAGGATTTGCAGTTTCATAATCAGACCTTCTAACATTAACAGCACCAAGATTCAACTTGTTTGTATTATTAATAACATCCGGTCCAAGATGTATGGCGGTATTAAATCCCTGAGGATTACTTGAAGGGTAGGTAACTGAAAGAGGACCGCCCGGATATGACTTTACATATGCTTCATCCGCCTCTGAGGTAGGCTCTGTACTCATATCGTCAATCATTCCGTTAATATCCCATTTCCATCCTGCATATGAACCTGAAGAACCTGCAGGTCCCCAACCGTATTTATATCCGGTATTTGTACCGTTTCCATAAGATGCGGCACCGGTATTATACTGTTTACTTGAATTTCCGGCATAGTAATGGCTATGTGTAGTTCCGTAGCCGTCATTTGGTCTACCATTCATAAGCATGGTATCATTTTCCAAGTCTGTATGAATCGGTGCAGACCGACCTGTCGCACTTATCGCATAGGCAGTAATAGTCCCAAGCGGCATGCCTGAAAGCACCATCGCTCCCGCCAGCAATCCGGCAGTTGCCTGCTTGATTGTTGTAAATAAATTCTTTTTCTTCATATCTCTCCTCTAACTATTCAAAGAGCACAAAATCACTGTCAAGATTATTTAAACCGTCTGTTGCATAGGTGATTTCAGCTCCCCATCTATTGTCCTTATCTGCACTTGAATCATAGTGGTAGAAGTTTCCGTTCTTTCTTCTCGGCTTGTCACCGTCACCAATCCTTGCTACAAACTTTGAGTCTCTTACAATTATCCAATTGCCCTCTCCGTCCTTTAAGATCTTTGTTCCGGTAACCACCTTACCGTTATTGTCCACTACCACGTATTCACCATGTCCGGTTCTGATATCTTTAAGGATTCCATATCCGAGTGTAGCATCGGCATCAAGTCTTAGTCCGTTAAAGTAGAACTTGCCCTCACTCTTTGTAAGGTTTCCTTTGGCTCCGATAGCCTTTCCGGTATGCTTAAAGCCGAACACCGCAACCTTATCTCTAAGAGCGACAGATACCTCTCCGGTTACCATTGAGCCGTCATTCAACTCATCAGTTCCGAAAAGATATAAATCTCCTCTGTCTATTGCCGCAATTGGTGAATTCTCTGTTCTTGTTAAGAAATCTTCACTGGTCCACTCATCAACATCATATTTGATTCCGAATGTTCCGTCCTCAAGCATGATTACAAAGCCTGTCTGCATACGGCCGATCTCATCAAAGGCATACTTTCTTCCAAGCACCTTTCCGATCTTATCCTTTATAACATGACCGTCCTTTGTGGTTCTGAACCAGCTTCTCTCACCTGTAGAATAGTCCTTCGCACTCATTACCTCATTAGGTACGGTGAATGTCCAGTACTCATCCTTTTGCTCGCCTTCAGTATCAAGTGAACCGTACTGTATTGTGGCATTGCTTGATGTAGCAGCCAAATTTGCATTTCTCATGGAAAGCTGTGGTATCATCACACCGAACTCATCAAACAGATATGTTTTACCGTCAATATCTCTTTGTAATGACTGATCGGTGGACGCCGCATAGTACTTTCTTCCCTTGTTTCCAAAGTAAAGCCACATCTCATCATATTCATTGTAGCTTCTTTGTGCAAGTTCGGAATAACCTGCATTATCTCCCACCTGCTCATATTTAAGCCACTGATTCTCATACATTGCACCGTCAGGGGCAAAGTAATACATGGCATCCTTAAAGGGTGAGGAATCCGCCTCCACAAGATTTCCCTCAAGAGTAAAGTAGCCGGTCTGCATCACACCTTCTTCATCAAAAAGATATCTCTTTCCTTCAATTACATGGGTGTAGACTCTTCCCTCTTTACCCTTATAAGCCTTGCCCTCATTACCGAAATAGTACCAGTCGCTGCTTCCGTCTTCATTCTTTACAGAAATCCAACGATCGGCAACCATTGCACCGTCGGTATTAAGGTAAAAGGTGTTGTCATTAATGGAAACCACGGCATCCTTTACCATGTTTCCGTCTTCACCCAGATAGTACCATGACTCCCCTGACTTACGCCAGACTTCCGTCATTGCGTTGCCGGTAGCATCCAGGTATCTCCACTCTCCCGATGAGTTATCCCATCCCTGCGCATGTGCAGTTAGGGGCATTGCCCAGATGAAAAGAGCGGAAAGCACCAGTAAGCCCGCCTGACTCACTATGCTGCTTTTTTTCATCAAATACCTCCTTTTCATCCCAAAACTTGTTTTTGAATACTTTTCATTTGCAGAGTATTTTATATTCACTTTTGGAATGTAATATTTATATACACTCCCGTAAAACCGTATCTCACAATACTAAAACATTAAATAGAGTAATCAACAATCACTATGGTGCGGCATCAGCCGCAAAGCGATAGTCTCCTGCTCTTTTACTGAGATAATAAAGCTGAATACGGTTTAACCCGAGAATCTATACCTAAGTTACAGCACTTTAAAACCCACATCAAAAAGCTTCCTTTTAAAACATTAAAGCAACATGCTTTGAAAATAATTTTTCTGTTATCATAGGTCGTATTTATAAGTGCATTATTAAATTGTTATATATATGAATATGTGCACCGGATAAGCTTTTAAGCTCCTTGCACTACCTGATATGTCTTTTTCATAGCTCACCACACGCTCTAACAACATGATACTATGGCTTTGTTAATGACCGATTTAAAATAATCCTTATCTTTAGATAATATTTCTTAATTTATTTTGCGGTTTTTCATAATCCGCTGTTTCCAAACTTTTACTGTTTTTTACTGTTCCAATTCAGTTATATACTAAATACCTTTATTTTATTGTAAATAGATATTTTTTGCTAATGTTTTTTTTCTTAATATTTTATAAATTTGTTTTTCTGTATTCTCAATAAAACACCCGAAGTGAACATCCATCTTTTAAAGATTTATGCACTTTCGGGTGCCTAAAATTATTCTTATTGTGCTGCCTTTGTTTCAGATTCTAAAGCACTTGACTCAGCCTCATCCTTTGAACCGTCCTTTTTGATGAATGCAGCCCTGTCTTCAGTTACAATAGCTGCCGCAGCATCCTTTGACACCATCTCATCCTTATCCACTGCTACGATGAAATAATATCCCTGAGACTGGAATACCACATTGCTATCTCCCTTTTCTCCGACAGTAAGATATGACATATTTGATTCCTCGCCAATCTCCTTGTCGCCATGCATCTGTGAAAGTAAATCACTTAATGCTACTTTGCTTTCTGTAAAGCTGAACAGATCTCCGGCCTTTGCACTTACCGCCCCAAGCACATATCCGTCCGTTCCGTCATTATAGAGTCTGAACTCTCTTTCAGGATCTGAATATTTTACAGTTCTGACTCCTGCATCTGAATCCAAATCATCTGATGCCGGATTTGGAAAAGCAGACAGTATATCTGCATAAGCCTCATCCAAGTGATTAGCCACGTCAAAATTTATATCCATCTTCACGCTGCTTGTCTCGGATGATTTTTCAGTTGTAACTTCCTTTGTTACTTCTTTGCCAGTGCTGCTTTCAGCCACTGTAGTGTTTGTAGTTTCAGTGTTCTCTCTCTTAGGTCCGCATGCAGTAAATGCTAATGCACTTACCATAGAAATTCCAAAAATTGTTATTAATAATCTTTTCTTTATCATTGTATACCTCCCAAGTACTATGACTTATGTTTTACAATATTTTGCAATGATATCACCGGATTGACATAAAAACAAGCCTTTTTACCTAACGATTCTTTAAGAATATAGGTCTTTTTTCGGTCTTTATCAGGTTTTTAAAAAAAATTAAGCATTTAAACAAATTTCCTTTATTTAAAAGCAAGTCTTATACTATAAGGCATATAATTTTCTCAATTTAGAAGTTGCAGTTCAGGTAGAGCATAACTTGGGTTCTATAAGCGGCACCTGAACTATAACATTTAGAATTTAAACTTTACTTGTTATAACAGAACTTTATGCTTATTCTGCTCCCTAAATACACTTTGAAGTATTGACTTAATATACTTAGATGTATAGCCTTCGTCATGACTTTCCCAAAATTTTATAATGTCTTCAAAATCCTCTCTATTAAGAATCTCTCCTGAAAAATATAACTCATTCATTTTAATAAATGCATCACTAAGCTTTTTTATTTCTTCCTTACTGACGCCTTCAAACTCATCACTTTTAAACAGTCTTGACATCTGTCTTTTACCTACATTGTCAAATTCACTTCTGCTGACTTTATTAAAATTCTCTATTGTCTTTACATTTAATGACTCTGTAAAGTAGTCAAAACTTTCCCCATCATAAATTATATTTGCAAAATGATTCGGATATACTGCCAAAGATGAGGTTACAATCTCAACAATTTCTTTTTCAGATTCAATGTGCTGTATATGCATATGTCCGCTTAAATTTAATCTGACATTGTATTTTTCATAAAGTGCTCTTATTCTGTCCGCATTTTTTATTACAAAGCCGCTTGTAAACATATAATTATGTTCCAGTATAGTTTGATGACTTACCGCCAGAACCCTTTTGCCTTCCTTACAAATCTCATTAAGCACATTATCAAGCCATATAAGGCTTTTCTCTCCCATACTGTTCATTTTATAAGAATTTGTATCAAGCATTAGAAGATATAAATCCGGCTCCAAACTGACTGTATAACTACCTGAAAATTTGTCAAAATGCCTAAAGTTTTTATATCCGCAAAAGGAATAAATTTCTCTAAATTCATCAGCGGACACGGATTCCACATTGTAAATATCTTCTCCAAGAAATCCTGCACTGTTATTACAATTTATATCATGATTTCCCGGTATGACATAAACCTGTA